>Ga0233432_10004687_pt1 | contig 12059 bp, 18 predicted proteins | sample SI_122_August201_6_FD_179870 | JGI IMG/M metagenome (GOLD analysis project Ga0233432, IMG submission 179870) | Seawater microbial communities from Saanich Inlet, British Columbia, Canada - SI_122_August2016_10_MG | ecosystem: Environmental > Aquatic > Marine > Inlet | place: Canada: British...
AGGTACTTCGGGGGGTTAAACGCCCACTTAACCTCACCACCCTGCAGCGCCTTACGCTGTAAGTATTTAACTCTGTTAGCCATAGGTATCTCCGTTTAGTGTGATGGATATGAGCCTAGCTAAGTGGCGGTGTTCTTGTCAATGATAAAATAATGCTTGCCACCCTATACCGCATTTGCTAGTATTCCTTAGCACGGTTATCCTCCCTGTCCGTGCCTTCACTAGCGCTACCCCTCGGCTCCCCAAGTCGGGGGGTTTTTCTTTTGAAAACTACTCGCACGTCAAACCCATACTACACCCTATATATAAGCATCATGCCCATACATATATGCACATATATATAATAGGGTGGCGAAAAATTTCAGAAAAAAATGATTTTTAAATTGGCGCAATTAAGCCTTGAATGCTTAAAGCTTTTCTATTTAACTAAGCGCAAGCCTGCAGCTTTGCCACATTAAACCCGCTGCAGGCCTTCACACTAAACCAAACCAAAGAAGGAAAATTTAGAAATGTTTACCGAAGCCGTGACACTGTTTTTTCATCTCACATTAAAAAGCAAAAACAAAAAAACGGGGCAAATACCCGTCAGCACTTCAACCGCTTTTACATGCCCCGACGCTTGCGCCTTAAAGAAAGGCCCCGACGGGGCGGGCGGCTGTTACGCCGAAGGGGGGCCGCTTGGCATGTTTTGGCGCAAAGTAACTGAAGGGAAAGCCGGGCGGGGCTTTGCCGCTTTCCTGCAATCGGTAGCCGCTTTGCCGCTTGGTACTTTCTGGCGGCATAACCAGAGCGGGGATTTAGTGCCTTGCCCTAATGATAAAGAAAGAATTGACGCCGAAAGCTTGCGGGGGCTTGTAACCGCTAACGCTGGAAAGCAGGGTTTCACTTATACACACTATGAGCCAACACACGCCGATAATAGAAAGCAAATCAAAGCGGCTAACTTGCTAGGCTTCACCGTCAATTTAAGCGGAAACAATTTTGATCATGCTGATATTTTGGCTGATGTTGATTGCGGCCCCGTTGTTAGCATTGCCCCGCTTGAATATGAGCGGCGGCATAAAAAGGAAAAGGGCGTTTTGACATGGCTGGAAAGTTTAAAGGCTTATAAAAGCAGAATTGCAGCGCTAGGCCTTCACACTAAAGCAGGGCGGCAAATAGTAATTTGCCCCGCTACCTATTCCGACGCAATAGATTGCGCCGCCTGCAGGCTATGCCAAAAGCAAAGGGCGGCTATTGTTGCTTTCCCTGCCCACGGATCCAGCAAAAGAAAAGCGGACGCTATCGCAACGGCGGCGGCATAATGTCGGGGCTGTATCTTGTGCTTGGATTTTGCTGTTTTTGGTATTTTGTGATAACAATGCTAATTTGAGCCTCTTAATAAAATGGCTTTACTAATACACTGAAACGGTTTAACAAGGGGGCAGGGCGCAAGCTTTGCCCCTTTCACACTAAACCAAAAGGAAAACCAAACCATGGCAAAAAGATATTACACACTCGCAATCAAAGATATCGAAAGCGGCCAGTTCTATAACGAGTTCGGGGCTTATTGCCTTGAAGATGTAGAATACGAAAAGGAAGCTTTATGCTTAGATCATAAAGCTAAAAATATGAAAATTATTACAACGGCCCCCGATCAAAAGGCGATTGACGCCGCTTTTGTGAAGCTAAACGGGGGGGCGGTTTAATGACTATTGAAACGCTAACAAGCCCGCTTTTTATGGCCGCTTTTTTTGCTGTTGCTGTTTTCGTATCGTGGGCAATTGCTGCAGCAATTACGGCCCTGCAGGATAGAGCAGACCGCAAAAAACTTGATGCAATTACTGCAAAGTATGCAGCAAGACGGGCTGCGGATGATGCTTACCATGCCGAATTTATGGCAGAAATAAACCGCAAAATTAAAGCCTAGGCCTTAGCCTTTAGCCCCTGCAAAGCAAAGCGGGGGCCTTAGGCTAGGGCTTTCCCTAGCTTCACACTAAACCAAAGAAAGAAATAAACATGCCTTTTGATCTTATGATAACCGACAAAACCCCCCGTAATTTGCTTTCACAAGCCGAATTGCTGGAAAAAGTTCCTGCAGCGTTTACCCCTGCCCCTGCCCCCAAAACGTCAAAAAATTATGACTTTGTTGATACGATGCAGGCTGTAGAAATTCTGCAAGATAATGGCTTTAAACCCGTTTATGCGGCACAAAAGCCTAGCAGGAAAAGCGGCAATATTCCTTTCGCATCGCATTTAATTGCCTTTGCACAAGATCTTAGCGATGCCCCGCATAGGCCCGAAGTGCTGCTATGGAATAGCCATGATGCATCACAAAGCTTGCGCCTTTTGTGTGGAATATACCGAGTGGCTTGCGATAATGGATGTGTCATGGGAGAAGGCTTTCAAGCCAAATTGCGGCATGACGGGGGGCAAACTGCAGGCTTTGAGAAGCTTGTGCAAGAGCAAGCCCAAAACATGCCAAAGGCTATGATAGCCGCCGAAAGAATGCAGGCAATCAAGCTTGACGGTTTCCGGCAATGGAATTTGACATGGCAGGCCCTAGAATTGCGCTGGAAAGCTTACGAGCACGCAAGCAAGGACAACGGCTCTTTCTTTGATAGTATCACTCTAGACTATGCCAACGCCGCAAGGCGGGCGGCGGATAGCTCGCAAGATCTTTGGACGGTATACAACCGCCTGCAAGAAACCCTAATCAAGGGCGGGGTTCCTTTAGTATCTCGCACAAATAACGGCTTGAAAGAACGGGCTGCCAAAGCCGTTCAAAGCCTTAAAGAAACGGTTCGCTTAAATCAGGGGCTATGGGATTTAGCAGAAAAGGCTGCAGCATAATGCGGGGCTTTATCGGTGATTTAATCGGGGGGCTTTGCTTGTTTGGCATTCTTTACGGCTCTTTATTCCTGCCCCTAATCTTTGAATAAAACCCTAAGCCCCTGCAGCAAAGCGGGGGCTTTACCTAACTTCAAACACTAAACCAAAAGAAAGAAAAACCATGAAGCCCTTATATTTTTATATGTCAGAAGATGAGCAAGAAATCTGGAGAGAAACGGACGGGCAAGAGTTTGTAGCATTTCGAAAAAAGATGGAAAAAAAGCATTTTGGGCCGATATACAAAGCTTTTGATAATTTGCCTGCTGATATCAGAGAAGAAATCAAAGAGCTTATTGAAACGGGTGGCCGTGTCTCCGAATGCTTATATGAAATTGGTGATGCGTATATGTCAGATATCAGAAAACTTTGCGATAGTTGCCAATCCATGAAGGCTCTTGTTCAAGAAGAAAATAGATACACAAAAAAATGAAGCCTAAACCCCTGCAGTGAAGCGGGGGCTTTTCCACACTAAACCAAAAGAAAGGGATAAACATGTTTCACGATATCGAAAGCTTTATTCAAGCGCTGATTAAACAAGGCCCCACGGGCACAATCACGCTTACTAATACCATGCTAAACAAAAGCATAATTGACGCAAACAAAACAGTGATAGCCTTAGCGGCTTCCATAGGCGTTGATTTTAGCGCCCTGCAGGCGGGGGAAAAGATAACCATAGAAGGGCGCTATGATTGTGACGGGCAAGCCTGCAGCGTTAGCTTTTACCGTACCAAGGCACGGGGGGATAAACGCTTTTCAATTAGCGGCTTAAAGAAAAGGGCGGGGGTAGGGGATGCAATAGCAATCACGCACGACAGCAACGGGGCGCTAGTGATTAACGCCACCCGCAAGCTAGGGGGGGCGGGCAATTAGCCCATAGCTTAAAGCCTAAGCCTTAGCGCCCTGAATTAGCCCCCACAAGCGGGGCTTTTTTATTGCCTGCAGCTAAAGCCCTAGCCCCTAAGCTTTGCCCCCCTGCAGGGGCTTAAAACGGGGGCAGGAAAGCAAAGCCTGCAGCGCTTGCCTTAGCAGGGGAAAGCCTAGCCCTTGCCCATAGCCTGCAGCGCTTGCCCTTGCTTTAAACAAAACGCTGAAAGCCTGCAGGGGCCTAAAGCAGGGCTAAGCGTACACCTAGGCCCCCCGCCCTGCAGCGTTTAAAACTTAGCAACGGCTAAGGCCCTGCCGCTTTTGCCTGCAGGCTTTTGCAGAATAAACTTTAAGAATAAACTTTTCTTTTCTTTTGCCTTATTTCTAAGGGCTTTCAAGCTTGCGGGCTTATATCTAATTGTTAACAGCCTAGATTTTAACGGCTTAAAGGCTTGTTTTACTTAGCTTTTCCGACGACTAAGGGGCGGGCGAGTGCCACCACCCCCCCTAGGGGTAGCGTATACAAACCCTACCCGAGATTGGGATTTTGATACCCGTAAAGTGGCCCCCTGCATGGCCCCAGTGCTGGACTCAGGTTTGGTAACTGGCAAGTCCCTTGGCCTAGACTTTGCAAAGTTAGCATGAGTGCTTGTAAACTTTTGCAAATAGTTGTGGACATTGTTAGGTGGCATTGGTATGATTATGGGAACGGCTGTGATAAGGCCGTATTGAAACTACGAGCAGAAATGACAGACACCTACGAAGACTTGGAGCTTATGGTTCCTATTACGGTGGATGCTGATATTGAGGTAGATCCTCACGGCGTATGTAATGTTATCGCTACGATCTTTGTATCGGATGATGATGAGGGCTATGAGGCCAAGGTTCCGTTGGAGCATGTGATAGATGCTTTGATTGAAGAGTATCGTGATACCTATGCTTTCAATCAGCTTTATATTGTGGCCCATGAGCTAAGTAGACAGGCGGAACGGTTAAGGGCCGTTGGCGGGACTATAGAGGACAGCACTATAGCTGTATCGGATCTCTTCAACGTCCCTGATGACTGAACAGCTAAGTCTATTTGATTTACCCGAAATAGAAGTAGACAAAGAAAAACCGCACTCGGTTTGTCCGAAGTGCGGCGATGCTTTTGTTTCTACTAGAGAGGGGGTACAGCCTTACTGTAGTCCCTGCCTCAGTAAGTATAATAAGGTTTTGTCTTCTATTAAGAAGGAAAACCCTCACCCTACGGATCCTGATTATTGCTGTAATATTTGCGGTAAGCAGGAGAAGGACTTGGTGTCTAACTTTACCAAAGGCGGCAGTAAGAAGACGGTTTGGCGGCTAGACCATGATCATAGCACGGATAAGTTTAGAGGCTTTCTGTGTGATAATTGTAATATGGGTGTTGGGAAGCTTAAAGATGATCCTGAGATTATCCTGAAAGCTCTATGGTATACGAAAACGAATAACGGCAATGCAGAATTGTCAGAACAACACTTAGTTGAGTGGTGTTATAATATCCTTAGCAACATTTGTAAGGAGAAAAGTAATGCTGCAGATAATGAAGAACGTATGCAAGAAGATAGCGGCTAACCAACAGCGGCGGGCTGACTATTATCTTCTGATGAACCTGACAGATAAAGAGTTACATGACATGGGCATAACCCGTGGAGAGATAAGGGCTAAGGTATACCAGTAGGTTTAACGCTGGGGGCTAACAATCTTATTGTACCATGTTTGACGGATTTGTCTAGACTAAAAATGCCACCTAATAAAGTGGTTGACTTAAACCCTATGCCGATGTTACAATAAAAGGCATAGGGTATCTATGGATATCCTTATGGTAAATCTCATCTACATCCGAGCAGCTATTCAACAGGCAACAGGTAATGTCCTGCCTTTAGACGAGATCATCGATCTGTTGGTTGATGAGGGCCTGATCACAAAGGCACAGGCTCAGGATGAGAATCTAATCTTTCGTGGCTATGAAGAGTTCTTTGAGACTGAAGAAGCAGCCACGAGGGTCGAGCAAGCAGATCAATACGTTGATAAGGAATATGATCATGGGGAAGATGAATAAGGCTAATTGTGGTGCTTCTATGAAGCCTGCACAGAAAGCTACGCCTAAGGGCGGTAAGATGAATATGGGCGGTTATATGACCAGCAATAAGCCAGGTATGAATTGTGGCGGTATGCCTCATAAGAAGGGCAAATAGCTATGGAGCGGATGCGTCGGGGTAGACCCGTACAACAGGCTCCTGCAAATCGGGGGCAGCGTCAGGAAGTAGAGATGCAAGATCGGCGGCGTCCGATGCCAGCACAGCGTAGACCTATGCCTGCCCAGCGGCCTGCTCCCCGTCCTACTCAGGGGCGTCCGATGCCAGCACAGCGTCCTGCAGCCCCTCAGAGGCGTCCTGCCCCACAGCGCAGGCCTATGCCTCCGAAGCGGTGAATATTTGGATTGCGATAGTCATGGCCTGTAGCGGGCCAATGGCACAGACTTGTCAGCCTCTGGCAAAGCCAGAAGTCTTTTATGACACGATAGAATGTCAGGAAGATGTGCAGACGATGTTAGCGTTTTTGAGGAACAGGGGAGTATACGCTATTGGGGCTTGCCACAAAGTTAAGGCAGGTGACAGCGTATAATTAGGGTACATGATTGCAGAAACACTGGCGGTCATTGGTGCTGCCAATGCCGCTATCGGTCAGGTGAAGACACTGATCGGGCATGGACAAGAAATCTCTGCTATGGGCCGACAATTGGGAGCAATCCTGACTGCGGAAGAAACCCTAAAGGCACAAGGTGAACGTAAGAAGCGAGGGCTTTTTGCCGCCGCAATGGGCAAAGATGAAAGCAGCTTCGAGGAGTTTTTAGAACTCGACAAGCTGAAGCAAGCCCGCAAAGAAATCGAAAGCCATATGCGCTTATACGGGCGTCCTGGACTTTATGATGATTGGGTAAAATTTCAGGCCCAAGAGCGTGTTCGTAAGCGGGAAGAAGCTGAACAGCAAGCCAAAGCCAGAGCATTCCTTATGGAAATCTTTCAGTGGTTCATAGTCATAGTAATCGTCCTTGGTGGATGCGCTGGGCTACTTTGGTGGGCTTGGATTACCAGTGGCAGGTGAAACTCTTATAAGTCATTTTCCCCTGCCTTCGATGCCCTTCCAGACGCATGTGAATGTGATCTTTGAGAGCGGCACAGGTGAGCAGGTTGAGAAGAAGGCTAGGGCTGGTGAAGCTGGTTCAGTAGAGCCGATAGATGAGAACACCCCCGTAGAGAACCTGAAGTTGGTTGATCAGAGATATGCATACCATCCTGACCCCAATAAGCTTCGTAGCCCTGATGGGCAAATTGTAGATTTCGTGGTGGCATAGATGGCAGAGCGCTTAGATAAAAGTAAGATGAAGTGCAACAAACCCCGCCGTACATCTGGTGGTTCTAAGAAGTTTGTTGTGAAGGCCTGTAAGGATGGCAAAGAGAAGATAGTTCGCTTTGGGGATCCCAAGATGACTATCAAGAAGAACAACCCAAAACGTCGTAAATCATTCCGTGCCCGCCATAAGTGCGACACGGCTAAAGACAAATTCTCCGCCAGATACTGGTCATGTAAGAAGTGGTAATACTATGTCTCTGTTAAAAAATATGAATGCTCGAAAAAAAGCTGGAACAAGCCGTTCAAAGGGCAAAAGCACTATCAGTGATAAGACCTATAAGGATCTTAAAGCAGGTAAGATGTCAAAAGGTGGTTTGGCTAAAAAGGCTAAACGAAAATGACGGATGAACGCCTCACAAGAATTGAGGACAAATTGGACAAACTTTCTAACGCAGTCGTAACCCTCGCCCGAATGGAAGAGCGTATGATTACCGTTTTTAAGCGTATGGACAATATTGATGATCAGCAAAATGCTATATGGGATCGTATCGTTAAGTTAGACCAGCTTACTGCATCCAGAGGCCATAAGTTACAGTTCTTTGAGAGGATCTGGTGGATTGTATTCACAGCATCTGTAGGGGCTGGGTTTGTCTATATGAGGACGATGGGATGATGGAAGTAGAGAAGAAATACACCGAGAAGCAATTAGCATTCTTGGATGCCCTGATGGGTGAGGCACGGGGTAATATACGCCATGCGATGGATGCTGCAGGATATTCTAAATCCACGGCGATTAAAGAAGTGGTTAGCGGTCTACGGGATGAGATCATTGACCAAGCTTCTATGATGTTGGCCTTGAATGCACCAAAGGCAGCATATGGAATTGTAGATGTTCTGGATGACCCTTCAGCGCTGGGCGCACGGAACTCAATATCAGCGGCTAGAGAAATCTTAGATCGCACGGGGCTAGTGAAAAAAGAACAGGTACAAGTCGAAACTAAAGGCGGCGGTATGTTTGTTCTACCCCCGAAACAGAATGACGTGGAATACTAAGACACGGCCCAACCGTACTGCTAGAATACCTTATGCGTATATGGCGGATGAGAATGACCCAATTGTCCTGCTACCCAATCCTGAAATGGTACAATGGGTGGAGCAGGCCTTTGATCATCTAGAAGAAGGTTACAGCACTCGCAAGGTAGCTGAGTGGTTAACGGAGAAGGCAGGGCGAAAGCTATCACACCAAGGGTTAAAGAACCTATGGAAAGATCACCGCCCTGACAGTAAGCGGCTAAAGCAGCTAACAAAAGCTTTTAAGAAGAAGCAGCCAAAGACCAAAGAAGAAAAGGAACTGGCTGCTATCCGTCGTAAGATGTCTGACACCAAACGTGTCCATACTATGATGGAAAAGAAACTGGCGGAGAAGTTGCCTGAAGAAGAGCAGGAAACCATCTCAGAGACGCTAGACTTCGGTTCTATTCAGCAACAGAACAATGAGGTAATATTTGCACCAAATGAAGGGCCGCAGACGGAATTTCTCGCAGCATCAGAGAGAGAAGTCTTATTCGGCGGGAGCGCAGGCGGCGGAAAAAGCTTTGCCTTACTCGCAGATCCCATGCGATATTTTGGTCACCCTGCTTTCAACGGACTCATCCTTAGAAGGACAAACGATGAACTCCGTGAACTTGTTTGGAAGAGTCAGGAACTGTATCCGAAAGCGTACAAGGGAGCGAAATGGGCGGAGAAGAAAAGCCAATGGACTTTCCCATCAGGTGCAAGATTATGGATGACCTATCTTGAGCGGGACGAAGATGTTCTGCGTTACCAAGGTCAGGCCTTTAGCTACATAGCTTTTGACGAACTTACCCAATACCCGACACCCTTTGCTTGGAACTACATGAGATCACGGCTTCGGACTACAGATCCTGATATGCCAATCTACATGCGGGCAACCACAAACCCAGGTTCTGCAGGACATGCATGGGTTAAAAAAATGTTTATTGACCCTGCACCTGCCAACAGAAAGTTTGTTGCAACAGATGTGGAGACAGGAAAGAAGCTTGTTTATCCTGAAGGACATGAGAAGGCAGGCGAACCTTTATTCTACCGTAAGTTTATACCTGCAACTCTGAAGGATAATCCTTATTTGATGGAAGGCGGGCAGTACGAAGCCAACCTTTTATCTCTACCAGAGATGCAGAGACGCCAGTTACTGGAAGGCGATTGGAATATTGCTGAGGGTGCTGCGTTTCCTGAGTTTAAGACAGGGGTTCATACCTGTGAGCCTTTCGATATTCCAAAGGATTGGCGGCGTTTTCGCTCATGCGACTATGGGTATAGCAGTTACAGCGCTGTACATTGGTATGCAATCGATCCCAGCTATGAAACTCTCTACGTGTACAGAGAGTTGTACCTGTCTAAGCATACGGGCAAGGATCTCGGACGTGCTGTTATGGATGCAGAGATCGGAGAATCCATACAATACGGTATGCTTGATAGCTCCTGTTGGCATAACCGAGGGCAGATTGGCCCCAGTATTGCTGAAGAAATGATTTCTATGGGATGCAGATGGCGTCCCAGTGATAGAACCGCTGGCGCAAGGGTGGCAGGGAAGAACCAACTACACCAACGGCTGAAAGTAGATGAAGAGACAGACCTTGCTGGTCTTATATTCTTCAATACCTGCAGACAGATTATAGCGGATCTGCCTGTAATACCTTCAGACCCAAAGGGTACGGACGATATCGATCCTAGATATGCTTCGGATCACGCTTACGACAGCCTTAGATACGGCCTTATGAGCCGCCCTAGAGCAGTCTCGCCCTTCGATTGGGGCCAAGGCGTACCACAATACCAACACCGCCCTGCAGACGCAATATTTGGATACTAAAACATGGCTTTAATGGATAAACCTACTGATCTTCAGCCCGAAAATGCTACTGAAATGGACTCAGTGGTTGCTTTGGAAGAGGATGGAAACATTGAAGAGGAAAATGCAGAGTATTCTGGCGTTGTTTCCTTCATAGAAACCCAATTCCAACGCTCTAAAGATCGTAGATTGACGGATGAAAACCGTTGGCTAGAGGCATACCGCAATTATAGGGGTTTATATGGCCCTGACGTGCAGTTTACGTCCACAGAGAAGTCAAAAGCTTTCATTAAAGTCACAAAAACAAAGGTTTTAGCTGCGTATGCACAGGTTGTAGACGTATTATTTGCAGGATCTAAGTTTCCAGTAGGTCTAGAGCCACGACGCTACCCAAATAACGTCTCTGATGCCGTTTCTTTTGATCCTAATGAGCTAACCAGCGAGAAAATACAGGATAAAGTAGGTGTAGACTACAAACCCAAGACTTCTATCGCCCGTCCTGACATTGCAAAGGATTTAGGTGTCTACAAAGACATGCTGAAGCCCATTGAGGACGAATTACAGGATAAAGCAGGTACAAATACTGGTTCCATCACCTTTGAACCCGCACGTCGGGCCGCTCAAATGATGGAAAAGAAGATGCATGACCAGCTTGAGGAAAGTAATGCCTCTAAACACCTCAGATCAGTGGCATTTGAGACATGTTTGTTTGGTACAGGCGTTATAAAAGGGCCTTTTGCCCATGATAAAGAATATCCACGCTGGGATGACGATGGTAACTATGACCCCCTATATGAGACTATTCCGAAGGTAGAATACGTCAGTATATGGGATTTTTACCCTGATCCTGATGCCAGAAACATGTCTGAGGCGGAATTTACCGTACAGAGACATCGTTTAAACCGTTCTCAGATGAGAGCATTGAAAAAACGCCCGCACTTCCGTGAAGAGAGCATAGAAGCAGCTATAGACTATGGTGCAAGCTATGTGCGTGAATACTGGGAAGATACCCTAGAAGATAACGCCAATACAGGCTCAGTAGAGCGCTTTGAGGTTATGGAATACTGGGGCATCCTAGATGCGGAGTTAGCAGAAGAAGCTGACATCGAAATCCCCTCAGAATATGAAGATCGTGATGAGATTCAGGTTAACGCTTGGGTGTGCAACGGTCAGATCTTACGTCTTGTTCTTAACCCCTTCACGCCTATGTGCATTCCGTATCATTCCGTACCATACGAGCTTTCACCGTATAGCTTCTTCGGTATTGGTGTTGCGGAGAATATGGAAGACAGCCAACTTCTTATGAATGGCTTTATGCGGATGGGGGTGGACAACTCTGCACTAAGTGGAAATCTACTTATAGAGGTGGACGAAACGAACTTAGTCCCAGGCCAAGATATGGAAATATACCCTGGCCGTGTGTTCCGCAGGCAGGCAGGTAGCCCAGGGCAATCCATCTTCGGAACCAAGTTCCCTAACGTCAGCCAAGAGCTTATGATGATGTTTGATAAAGCACGTCAATTAGCAGATGAGGCAACAGGAATCCCGTCCTACAGTCACGGACAAGGGGGAGTAACAGGGGTAGGCCGTACCGCCGCTGGTATGTCCATGCTAATGGGTGCAGCCGCACAGAATATTAAGGCTGTAGTGCGTAACATCGATGACTACCTCTTATCACCTCTTGGAAGAGCGCTATTCAGCTTTAATATGCAATTTAACTTCGACAAGGATATCGCCAAAGGTGATCTAGAAGTTAAGGCTCGTGGTACAGAAAGCTTGATGCGGAATGAGATCCGTAGCCAGCGATTGATACAGTTTATGCAAATGGCACAAAACCCTGCCATGCAGCCGTTTGTTAAGTACGACTACATCTTACGGGAACTGGCAGCATCTATGGATCTGGATGAAGATAAGATCCTGAACGATCAACGTGAAGCGGCTATCCAAGCTAAAATGATGGCGGAAATACAGGCCTTAATGCCTCAACCGCCACAAGGGCAACAGCCACCACAAGGCGGCGCACCAAGCCCTGATGATCCAACTGGTACAGGTGGGGGCAACATAGCTCCAGGCAATG
>Ga0233432_10004688_pt1 | contig 12058 bp, 6 predicted proteins | sample SI_122_August201_6_FD_179870 | JGI IMG/M metagenome (GOLD analysis project Ga0233432, IMG submission 179870) | Seawater microbial communities from Saanich Inlet, British Columbia, Canada - SI_122_August2016_10_MG | ecosystem: Environmental > Aquatic > Marine > Inlet | place: Canada: British...
CGTTGGCTACCCAAGTTTGGCTAGTGCTTCATACGATCAAGGACGTTTTGCAGCTGCGCATTCAATCGATGGTGTGTGCGATGAACAATTGGTAAAAGATATACCTACAGGAATTTATACCTTACCTGCAATCAGTTCAATTGGTCGAACTGAACAGGAATTAACCAGTCTAGAAATTCCCTATGAAATTGGGCACTCTACCTTTAGATCACTTGCAAGAGCACAGATATCTGGGTCAACCGTGGGGATGCTCAAAATCTTATTTCATCGTGAAACACTTGAAATTTTAGGGATTCACTGCTTTGGCGATCAAGCTACAGAAATCATTCATATTGGTCAAGCAATTATGTCCCAAAAGGGAAGCGCCAATACACTCATGTATTTTATCAATACGACTTTTAATTATCCAACCATGGCTGAAGCTTACCGCGTTGCCGCTCTAAATGGTTTAAATAGAATATTTTAACACAATCATTGTTCTAAATCCAATTCAAATAAGCGTTCGTTTACAGCCTCTCTAATGGACTATTTTGGATTTTACATAAACTAATACACATGGGAACTAATTCAACCATAGCTACTAATATGCCAACCTGGCATATTCTAGTCGTCGATGACGATCGAGATGTACATGCTTTGACCAATATCGTATTAGAAAATATTAAAGTTTATAACAGAGGCCTTCAAATTTATAGCGTCTATAGCGAAGAAGAGGCTTGTGATTTTATTAAAGAAAACCCTCAAATTAATTTAGTTCTTCTAGATATGATAATGGAAAATGATGATTCTGGTTTGAATGTGGTTAAATATATCAGATCTGAATTAAAAAATTTAAAAACGAGAATTATTTTACGGTCGGGAAATTCAGTGATTGATTCAATATCTGATTTCTTACAAAATTATGATATCAGTGACTGTAAAATAAAAAACGAACTCTCAGCTAAACAATTTCGCAGTTCAATTATAGCAGCCATCGAGGAATATGATGACTTGAGTGAGATTCCAACTGAAATCATGACTTTTGATACCACAGAAAACCCACCTCTGAAGCACTTAAATTCGATTGAACAATCCTTGAGGAAATTAGAGCAAAGTGAACTTAAACAAGAACAACGCGATGCGTTAGAATTTGCCTTAGACTCACTTAACCTATTAAAGGGTTGCATCGATAAATAAGATTCTCTTTTGAATTTCACCTGCTAGCAGAGGTGTCTTATTGAATATATTAGCCCCACTTTAACTCAGCTTAAATCATGCAGCCCAACAATTTACGAAAAGCTTTTTTAGACTTTTTTGAAACTAAAAGTCATAAAATTTTACCTAGCTCTCCTCTTGTTCCTCAAGGTGATCAAACGCTTTTATTTGCCAACGCTGGCATGAATCAATTTAAAGATTATTTCACTGGTCAAAGTAAACCGGAAAATAAAAGAGCTACGACATCTCAGAAATGTGTCCGGGCAGGTGGAAAACATAATGACTTGGAAAACGTAGGTGTTACCACAAGACATCATACTTTTTTTGAAATGTTAGGAAACTTTTCCTTTGGAGATTATTTTAAAACAGATGCCATCACATTTGCTTGGGAGTTTTTAACTGAAGTATGTAAAATAGACGATAAAAGATTGTGGATTACCATTCACGACAGTGACGACGAAGCTGGAGAATTATGGAAAAAAGAAACCGGTTTTCCCGATGAAAAAATAGTCAAAATGGGAGACAAAGATAATTTTTGGGCCATGGGCGATACCGGTCCATGTGGACCGTGTTCAGAAATACACTATGACCAGGGAATCAATGTGGGATGCCAGTCAAAAGATTGTGCTCTGGGCTGTGAATGCGATCGATTTTTAGAAATATGGAACTTGGTATTCATGCAATACGAGCAAAAAGCTGATGGTTCACGTTCTCCTCTTCCCAATCCTTGTATCGACACAGGCATGGGGTTAGAACGTCTTAGTGCTGTAATCATAGGCAAAGAAAGTAATTACGACACAGAGTTATTCACGCCACTCTTAGAAGATGTTGCTAAAATCACAGGTGTCGCGTACTCAACTTCAGACACAGGAACATCGCACAGAATCTTAGCCGATCACGCTAAGGCAGCTACATTTTTAATTTCTGATGGCATCTTCCCAAGTAATGAAGGAAGAGGCTATGTATTGCGACGCATCATGCGTAGAGCAATTCGAAATGCTTGGCTACTTGGGTATAAAGAACCCATCTTAAATAAGTTAGTCGACCGCGTCGTCTCTATGTATAGCGAAGCATACCCTGAACTCAAAGCTAATCATGAAAAAATTAGCAAAATGGTTAATAAAGAGGAAAAGAGCTTTTTAAAAACCATCGATAAAGGTATTATCCTTTTTGACCGCAACAAAGAAGCGTGGGAACAAGACAAAACCGTTCCCGGAGCTATTGCTTTTAAACTATACGATACATATGGTTTCCCTCTAGACTTAACAGAACAGATGGCTCAACAAGAAAATATGAAAGTTGACACCGAAGGTTTTAATCGCTGCATGGAAGAACAGCGCACTCTAGCTAGGCAATCCTCAATGTTTAAAGTTGGAGAACTAGAAGGCTTACATTGGAATGTCCTCAATGAGAGCCAACAACTATTTAGTGGTTATACTGAAACTGAAAAGGGTTCAAGAATAATCAAAACCACAAGTACAGATAAACAAACTCTTCTAGCATTAGAAGATTCTGTTTTTTATGGCGAAGCTGGTGGCCAGGTTGGGGACAGTGGAACTGTAACCATAGAGGGCAACTCATACAGTGTCGAAAACACACAGACCATTGATGGGCTCAGAACTCTGATTATCAATAGACCTGAAATTGGCAGTTTAGATAGCAGTACCATTGTTTCTCAAATAGTCGACACTGAGAATAGGCAGAAAATTCGCGCCAATCACAGTTGCACTCACTTATTACATCAAGTACTCAAAGAAGTATTAGGTGATCATGCTGAGCAGAGAGGCTCATGGGTTGGAACAACTCATTTAAGGTTTGACTTCCCTCATCACGAAGGAGTTTCAAAAGGTGAGCTCTCAGAAATTGAAAAAAGGGTAAATAGTCTCATACAGAGTAACTTCGAAATTACAACCAAGGTTTCGAGTTTAGATGATGCAAAAGAAGCAGGCGTTACCGCTTTATTTGGTGAAAAGTACGGTAGTCAGGTTCGTATTGTTAAAATGGGAGCAAAATCTAACGAGTTATGCGGAGGTACCCATTTGCATTCTACAGGTGAAGCAATGGCTTTTGTTATCACCAGTGAATCTTCAATTGCTTCAGGCATAAGACGCATAGAAGCTATTACAGGAGAAAATGCTATACAACATTTATTCAAACAACAGCAATATGTAAAAAAAGCAACTGCCTTACTGCAAACAAAAGCTGATGAGATTGAACTTAAAATCAAGCAATTACAAAGTGACAATCAAAATTTAAAAAAAGAAATGAGTGCTCTAAAACTTAGCGGGACTATGAGTGTGATCAATGAGAAACTCATGAACCCTCTGTCTGTAAATAATATTAATTATTTAGCAGAAATAATTGATAATGCAGATGCAAACGACCTTAGGAAAACAGCTGAAAATATTAAAAGTCAAAACATTGATTTCCCTTTTATATTAGCTGGATCAAGTGAGGGCAAAGCATCGCTTATACTCAGCTACCCCAATGCATGGGTTAAAGAAAAGAATATGAATGCAGGGAAAGATCTTAAAGGTTTGGCAAAACACATCCAGGGAGGAGGAGGTGGCTCACCGAGTCTAGCTCAAGCTGGTGGGCAAAATCCTGATGGTTTTGCTAATGTCTTAGAAGACTTTAAATCGATATTAAGAAGTATGTAAAAACTATTTCAGATACTGCCTAATTGCATCTGAGATATGACTCAATATTTCCAATCTAGCTGAATCGTCCCATTCCAACAGGGTCATTCTAAAACCCATATAATCACAGCAAAAACTTGATAACGGCACAACACAGATTCCATATTGAGCCATGAGGAAATATACAAAACGGTGATCGGGCTTTATATCTTTTTGCATTAATTCATTGAAATAACCTTTTAGTGAATCTGACATAGCTAGATTAGGGTTTATATTATCCAAAACCTTATCATTAAATGTTACTGTTAGGTAAAAAGCTCCACTTGGAGTAACAGCACTAATGCCATCAACTTTATTTAAAATAGCACATGCTTCGTTAGCTCTTTTTTCAAAAATTTTTGCTCGAGTATTTAAGTGAGGTATGAATAATTCATCTTCATATACTTTTTGAATTACCTTTTGCGGAAGTGTTGTGCTACATACTTCTAGCATTTTTGAATCTATAAGCGATTTGAAATAACGACCAAAAGTAGAGTCATTAGAATGGTTTAATACTTCTATCCAACCACAACGGCTTCCTGGCCATGGGAATTCCTTGGAAATCCCTCGCATTGCTATCCCTGGAACATCGCCTAACACCTCACTTAGATGCACTGTTTCAGCTCCGTTATATACGATGTGACTATAGATCTCATCATTAATGATAACCAAGTCATATTGTCGTGCTATTTCTACAATTTCTTCTAATATTGATCTAGGATAAACAACACCTGTTGGATTATTTGGACTTATCAAAAGGATACCCGTAATGGTATCGTTATACTTAACTTTATTTCGAATGTCTTCGACATCGGGAAGCCATCCATTTGAGGGGTCGCACCGATAAGTTAAGTGATCATAGCCACTATGAGCTGCTTCAGCTGAAGAGTGAGTTGAATAAGCAGGGCTTGGTCCTAATATTCTAGCTTCTCGGCGCATTGAAGAAAATAATCGCGTGATCGCATCTCCTAATCCGTTAAAAAATAAAATATCGTCCGCTGAAACCTGAACACCTCCTCTATCATTCACATATTTAGCTAATACTTCTCGGGTCTCAAATTCACCTTGGCTATCACAATAACCCCAACTTTTTGAATCATCCATGATCGAAGCTACGATCTTTTTCAGCCATGGAGCAACTTTTTCGCCTTTAGCGATAGGATCACCGATATTCTCCCAAACCATATCACGGCCCAGTTTTTGCATGTGATGACCAACGCCAACAATCGATCGAATTTCATAATGCAGTGAATCTGCGCCGGGATGTACTATATTTCTTCTCATACAAGTCATTATTAATCGATTATTATTTTTCAACTTCTCAAAGCATAATGAAAAGAAGTAAATTCTTTATATCAACGCTGATAACCCGATTATATTAATCATAAATAAATAAAAAAGTAGATTAATGCCAAATCAAGCACCAACAAACATAACAGAATGGATTAAAGATATCCGTGATGCTTATCAAGAAGCCACCAATACTTTTACTATTTATCAACTTTCCGGCGAAAAAAATATTCAAGCCAACGAATTATGGAAAATGACACCCCACCTCACTTTAAAAAAGCGAGAACTCGAAATATCTGAATCTAATTTAAATCAGGCTGAAATGACTATTGAATCAACGCTTGAAGAAAACCGCAATGCGCAGGAGTTTGATATACTAGACTACCCTATCGCAGCTTTTTCATTGTGTTATTTAGCTGGGCACTTTGCCTTCAGTTTAGTCGAAGAGATGCAAATTGACCCTATAATGAAAACCATACTGGAAGATTTTGAAAATAATGAGGCCAGCTGGTACACTAATATAAATTCTTAATTTAATACGTACATTGCCTTATTAAAGGTCCGTTAAGAATACCTTTTTCCATTTCTTAGTATAATATAAGTTGGCATATAGAGTAAAAGAAGTTTTTTATTCAATTCAAGGTGAAGGCTATCATTCCGGACGGCCTACAGTTTTTTGCCGATTCAGTGGTTGTAATTTATGGAGTGGCAAAGAAAAAGACCGTTCTAATGCGAAATGTTCTTTTTGTGATACCGATTTTAATAATACCGACGGAGATGGTGGCGGAATATTTAAAAATGCTCCTAAGTTGGTAACTCACTTATTATCTTTCTGGCCAAACACAAACCCTATTCGTATAGAGTTTACTGGAGGAGAACCTCTACTACAATTGGATCAAAATTTAATTGATGAATGCAAAAAAAATAATATCGAAATAACCATTGAAACGAATGGCACTCAAAATGTGCCAGATGGAATTGATTGGGTTTGTGTAAGCCCAAAAGCCAATGTGCCTATTGTTGTCAGAAAAGCTGACGAACTCAAAATTGTTTATCCACAAGATGGGTTGGATCCAAAAGATTTTGCGGCGTTTAAGGCAAAATATTATTACCTGCAAGCAATGGATAATGATGACTTAAAAGAAAATCGCGATAAAACTGTCGAGTATTGCCTCAATAATCAACAGTGGCGTTTAAGTTTGCAGATTCACAAAGTTTTACAAATAAAATGAATTTATACCTTTTGATTTAAACGCATTAAACCCAAAGAAGAAAAAATTATTAAAAATATATTTGGGATTTGTAAACACAACCATATTGGAATTATTTTTGAATTTAACGACAAGTCTTTTCCATAAATCAAAAGTGGATAATAGCATAAGAATACCATCGCTAAACCAAATAAAAACCCCGGGGTCTTCCCATCAGCACTGCCAATAAAGCTTAAAGGAAAAGCTGCCAAGACCAATAATATAGGGCTGAATAAAATACTTATTTTTTCATAGAAATAACTAGCTAGAACTTTATTAAAGGGTTTACTAATATCATTTAATTCATTCCACATAAGACTCAATTCCATATGGCGATAACTTCCTTTTTTACTATAAGTTTCTGGGTAAGGAAGTTTTATCAAAGGTAAATCATATATTTTTATAACTGATGTCATATAGTTTTGAGACTTATTATCGTATTCTAGTAAAGTCATTGACTTCGTCTCAAGTTCAATTCTTTTCTCAATCCGATTAACTCTTATTTCAGCATTATCAGCAAAAACCTCATCGATAATTGTTCCATTTTTTCTTTTTTGCAATATAACTGAACGCTTATTTTGGTTCTTAAAACTATAAATAGTATTATTATCTATTTCAATCACTGCATGATCTTTTTGTAATTCATTTTCTAGTAAGGAAGCACCCATATTGGCTAAATAATTCTGTTTGCCCTTATCTGCCATAGGTTGTAACCATTGGAAGCATATGGTTGTGAATACACACAAAAAAAGACCAATCATAATAAATGGATAGAGTATTTGAGAAATACTTACCCCGCTAGAAGCTAAAGTCACCGTTTCTTTTTTATTCCTTATTCGAGAAATCGTAGTAATCGTTGAAATAAGCCCACTAAGTGGAAGCGTATAAATAAAAACCGCTGGTAAGAAATACGGAATCATCGGCAATACAATTAAAAAACCTTTACTAGAACTATATTTTACAATATTACCTATCATCATGATTATATTCAAAATGATGAAGGTGAGTAAAAAATTACCCATCCATTGACGTAAAATATATTTTAAGATTGTTTTCATTTAAATATTAACCTATTAGTGGAGTATAATTAAATCTATAAGTCTCCACTCTTATATCATAAAAAATCATAAAAACGCTTCATTATCTTTTAATGAAGGTTTAAGTTAGATTTCTAACCATTTAAACTACAAAAAAAAAGCCCGTTCCCAAAAGGAACGAGCTTTATATTTAAACTAAAACTTAATCTTATTTAAGGAAACAACCACCACCACCTCCACCGCCAATACTTGCGGCAGATCCAGCACTTTGTTGAACTGAGACTGGTGCTTCAGGAGGTGTATTTTCTCCAGGTTTGTAGACAGCTACAGCATTGTGTGCTTTAGACTTTGTTGATGCAGTAGGTTTCGCTATTTGAACAGCAATACCTTCTAATGATTTATTGTAAACCCAATAACCTTTGCCTGATTTCATAACCGCTTCAACCTTATATGGTTTAGTTAAATCAGACGCACTTTTATCCATGCCCCAAAGGGTTTCATTGACGTAAGTATTTTGTTCTGAACCAACTGTAACCATAACTGGGTTATCACTTTTTCCTGCAAGAATTTGAGTATCTTGCCAAACAACATCACCTTCGTACATGTTAACCACTAGTGCCCAAGATCTAGCTGGGATTGCTACAGAGTAGTTAGTTGTTAAGTTACTGTTAACACCTTCATAACTCACAGTTCCTGCAACTTTTGAGATTCTCCAGAAACCCGATCCCGCTCTTAACTTCGCTGAATCAGATGCGGTTAAATCACCAATTTCAAAGTATTTACTTTCGTAACCAAATGCTCTCCATTTACTAACGTTATAAGGACCAAAAGCACTAACTAAAATATCTTTGATATTACCTTGATAGAAGTTAGTCAAACCAACGATCTCGTAATCAGTTACTGAAGCAATATCACCTTCTACTGTAGCGACAGAACTTGAACTAAATACTTCTGGCACAGCAACAAGTAATTTTTGACTATTCACTGGGTTAGGAATAAATGCAAAATCTTGGTTAGTTGAGTTTGCTTGAACAGCAACATTATAGCTTCCAGCTTCCATTCCAGCAGGGATCCTCATGATCATTGTAAATTGATCAATGTATGTGCTTTGAACATCGTTAGATGAAACGGAAAGAATTGAATCACTTTCAAAACCAATACCGCGAACAACAACTTCTCCACCTGTCGTAGGAACAGCTGCAGGCTCAATAGTGTAGATAGCAAAACCTTCTTTGACAACTTGTAATAAGAAGTCTTTTGAAACAGTTCCGCTATTCGTTGTTTGCACACCTGTTGAATCATAAACATTATAAGGCAAGTTGTAATCAACAGTCACACTGAATGGGAAACCCGTTTTAGATGATCGTGTTGGGCTACCACTTAATACACCACTTGAATTCAAGGTAATACCCATATCCGACAAACCGGTTTGAGAGAATGTGAAGTGCTCAGATGGTAATGCAGGAAACATTCTCAACTGTTGTTGATACTGTTGTCCTAACAAAGCACCAGGAAGCGTACTTGTCAGAAATACAACCGGTTCTCCAACACTAAAATAAGCTGTTGCATCATCAAATGCTAACGCTGATTTCGCATAAGCCGAATAACTCGATGAACTAGCAATAAAAGTACTTTCCAGTGTAAACAACCCTTCTTGTGCTACTCCAGTCTCAACAAGAAGAACCAGTTCCATACTACTATTCCCAGAACCATAACCTATTGTATTAACAACAAAATGGGTTGCAGTCTTACTTACTAATGACTGAGATGCATTCGAGCCATCAATTTTAAACCCAACAATACCCATATTAGCAAAATCACCAGTAGCATCTGCAGTAGGAACAAATCTAAATTGTACAGAATCAATATTATTGAGACCATTATTTAGTTTAGTTTCAAACTTAACCGTAACTTCTTTAGAAACACCTTTAGCTAAATTCGCCACCGGAGAGAAAGATGCAATAGCTTGAATCGCATCAACACCTAAGTTAGCAAAGAGACCTGTTACCCTAGAGTTGCTATCACTCGTAATAACTATACCATCTAACCATACTGTTTGGTACTGATTAGCAGATATTTTTATTTTATAAGTAGCAGGGCTGATTCCAGAAACCGTTCTTCCTGTTTCTTGAGAAATAGTAAAACTCACTCTATTCGATCCTACAAGTGGAGCAGAAGCAATTGGATCACTAACAGGAACTAATGTTGTTGTGTTATCAGTGTTCACTTTGTACAACTCAACCTTAATTTTTGTTTGAGCCACAAGTGGAGCTGATAATACAATAGTACCAGAAATAATATTTTTAGATATAACGCCAATTGTCATATCATTACTACCATTACTTGCTGTCACATCTGTTGCTGTAGCAAAAACTGCCGATTTAGTCAATGCATTTTGTCCAGATTCACTTTGACTTGCAACTATAGCGAATTGATAATCTACTTTAGTTGTGATTCCATTGATCTGATCTGGAGTTTGAATTGTAAATCTAGCTGTATAAGCCGCACTAGCAGATTGAGGCGTTGTGAATGTAATACCAATACTCGTCGGATGTGTTAAATCAACAATGTAATCGTTGAACTCTGTTAACGTTTGAGTACCAAGATCTAAACTAAAGTTAGAAGTATCAGCAAACCCATATGGCAACTGTAATTCTAATGTATCGAAAGTTTCAGTTCCACTTATTTGTGTTTCGAAATCAAGACGCATATTCCTACTAGCTGAAATTGGCACTTCTTTTTGACCTACGGCTTCAAGTTCTGCACTCAAGCCAGAAATCGTCGCTGTTGTTGCACTTCCTGTCAGTTCAATAATAAGATGTTTCGTACCATCCAGATCTGCAGAACGTTGGATCAATGCTACACCTGTATCTCTACCGTTGATACTATTATCAACATAAAAGACATCACCTGGTACCGTTGTGTTTAATACAAAAACATCAAAGAAATGTTTACCTATACGTTGAGGAATTGGCATTTCAAATGCAACTGTTAAACTTGTGTCACCACCTAATTTAGTTTGGTTAATTGCAGCAGATGCTCCTTTTTCGTCAACAAACTCAACAGTGATACCACCTGCATCAACATTCACTTGATAATCAAAGAACTCTTGCAAGAATGTGAAGTTACCTGAACCAGTTGTGTACACTAAAATATTACTTGGTACACCAGAACCATACGGCAATTCAATTTGCATGTAATCAAACCCAGCTGTCGCTGTTGCAGAATAACCAGGTGTCGTTTGCACGATGAACTGATTTGAAGCCAAATTAGAAGATGCAATTGTATCTCTGAATTCACCTACCCCACCTAAAGCTGTCGGATCTAATACGCGTACAATACCTGTTAAGCTATCCAAAATTGGTGTTGTTGGTGTACCTTCAGAGAAGAAACCACTTTTTGTTACACCACTTGAAAGTTTTTTCACTTTAATGGACAAACTTCCGGTTTCGCCATCAGTCGCAGCACCTACGATACCGTCGCCAACTTCAATCCCTTTATTTAAGCTGCTGTTATATAATTCAACTTTATGTGAATAGTTACCTTTCAACGGTGGCATGTCTGCTTCTAAATCAATTTCATAGAATACTATATCTGCAGAGCTTGAAGAAGAGAATTGAATTTGAGCTAAAGTGATTCCGATAATTTTTTCTTCTCTATCGATCTCACCTGTATAGCCAGTAGTACCACTTGCAAGTTGAATTGTATTTCCAAGTGAATTTACAATGCTCAAACCATTAAGTTTGAATTTTTTCAATTTTCGATTCATTTTAACATTAATTGAATCAAAACCTGAGCTCGTACCTGAACTAATTGGTTTTACTCTCAATTTATATTTAAATGATTTTTGACGAATATCAGCATAAACAATCGCAGCGTTTGTGTCAACAGCGTATCTAATTGAGCCATAAGCTCCAGACACAACTTCTGCTGCACTGTTTTGAGAACCAGAGATAACAACAGCAGCTTTTGTATTGACACCTTTACGTCTTTTACCGTCACCATTTAAATCTCTTTTCTTCGCATTAACCTTTTTCGGATTCAACGAATTATCAACTTTTACTTTAAAATTGTATCGTCCAGGCTTCTTAGGCATCGTTACATCCAATTCAACAGTTACATACGCATTTTTAAATGATGCATCACCAACTAATAAATCTTTTGATAATTTAATTTTCAAATTGCCATGTTTATCTTGATTCAAAGTGTAATCTTTAACTTCAATCAATGTATTCGCACCTGTAATATAATCAGCTCCTGTGTATGACCTAATTTTTATTGCACTATTATTAAGCTTACCGAATTTCTTAGGTAAATTAACAAGGATTTGATCAAAACCACTATTCGCGACATCAGTTCCAACACCGGCATCCGATGTTGCATGAATGTAAACAGTGATAGGCGTAGCTGTGTTCACCGTCGTTTCGAGTGGTGTTACATCCATCGCAAGAGAACGTACTGGGACTGATGGAGCAGAGCTTAGCTCTGTAGCTGTTTTACGTGCAGGAACAACACTCACTTCAAGTCGGCCAGTTGTATCTAGCGAAGCAGGAATCACGAACGGCAATTCAGTACTTGATGCTTGAACTTCAAAAAATGCTAATCCAGG
>Ga0233432_10004689_pt1 | contig 12057 bp, 10 predicted proteins | sample SI_122_August201_6_FD_179870 | JGI IMG/M metagenome (GOLD analysis project Ga0233432, IMG submission 179870) | Seawater microbial communities from Saanich Inlet, British Columbia, Canada - SI_122_August2016_10_MG | ecosystem: Environmental > Aquatic > Marine > Inlet | place: Canada: British...
AAAAGGAATGGGTTCCCAACCGAAGACTTCTTTAGTTGCTGAGTTGTCAGCATATACTTTCATGCCTAAAAAGCCCAACATTCCGGCAGCTTCGCGGTCAAAAAAGGACAAAAATTTCAGCAATATATTTGGGGCGAGTCGTGTACTTGGGCCGGTATAACCTAGTTTGTTGAGTATCGCTCCAATTTCTTGAAAACTTCTGGGCTCCGATTCCGCGGCAATAAATCGTTGATTAGCTACTTTTTCTTCCTTTAAAGCAGACACATGGAGTTTGGCTACATCACGAACATCTACCATGGGGAATGCAGCATTGGGAACCATAGGCATTTTTCCTTGAAGCATTTGGGAGGCCATACTCATGGATGTGCCCGATAAATTATCTCCAATAGCTGGGCCAAAAACGCCTCCAGGATTAATGCATACGAGTTCAGGCACCTTATCAGCCTCACTATCATTGATGAAATCCCATGCCGCTTGTTCGGCTAATGTTTTAGATTTTGCGTAAGTACTTATATGCTTGGATTGAAGATCTGTCCAATGAGCAGGTGTAATGGTTCCTTGTTTTTTACCGCCCATAATGGCAATAACAGAACTGGTCAATACCACCCGTTTCACCTCATTTTTCTCTGCTGCTCGTAGCGCTCGCAAGGTGCCATCTACAGCCGGTTCAATCACCTCTCGTTCATGCTTTGGATTAGCAATTGGAAAAGGGGAAGCGGTGTGCATTAAATAATCACATCCCTTTAACGCATCGTCCCAACCATCATCCTTGGTAAGGTCTAATTCCACAAAGCCTAGGTTGGTGGTATCTACCTTAGCATTGGTTAAGCTGTGCAGCACCTCTTTTTCTTTTGACTGCGTTCGAACTGAACCTACAACGCTATAGCCATTTTCTAGTAGTTGTTGGGCACAATGCAGCCCGATGTATCCTGATATTCCGGTTAAAAGTACTTTTTCAGACATAATTTAGGTGATGAGGGTAGGTAATGGTTTGTGTATTTATTGTCAAAAAGGATGAAAGTTAAAGGGGGAATCCCATAACGCTCGAATAATTACTATTATAATGAAAGTAATATTAAATTGGGAATTTTACTATTAATTAACAAGTTAAATTTTTACTTTCAGCCATACCCCTAATACCCATGGAATCCATAAAAAATTTATTTAGATGTAGTTGCCCGGTTACTTCGGCTGTGGATATTATTGGAGATCGTTGGACCCTGGTTATTATTAAGTTAATGCTGATTCAACATTGCCACACTTTTAAGGATATCTCAGAATCGGAAGAGAGAATCGCTCCAAATATTCTCTCATCCCGTCTAAAATCCATGTTGAGCTTGGATTTAATCATAAAAACGCATCCCCCAAACAACAAAAAGGTGAATATTTATCATCTCACTGAAAAAGGGCTTTCGATTAGCCCGATTGTGTATGATTTAATGGCTTGGAGTAATAATTACTTAAGAGACGATCATACGGATATGACCACCTTTGATCACCTATCCATATCGAAACTTCCCCGTGAGGAAGCCATTAATTACATTCAAGAGCACTATACAAACTCTGTAGCCTCTGTATTGTCCGAAGATTACTAGATTAAAGGTACTTCGGTGTGATCATATGCATCTACGGACATCATTAAGCTTTCTACTATGACAACCCCAAAGCTAAACATGGCTAGCCTTACTCGTTATGTGAGCCTCGTTCTACTCATGCTGCTATACGTGAATAGCTTTGTAGATCGTCAGATTATCGCCGTTCTAGGAGAATCCATACGGCAGGATTTAGGACTCAGTTTTACCGATTTAGGGTGGTTGTATGGACCTAGTTTTAGTTGGGTCTATGCAATAATGGGATTGGTGATGGGACGTTTGGCCGATAAAACATCTAGGGTTCGAATTATTTTAGTAGGCGCTACGATATGGAGCTTTGCTACGCTCGCTAGTGGTTGGGCCTCCTCTTTAGGATTCCTTATCGCCATGCGAATGGCTTTAGGTCTTAGCCAAGCAGCTTTAAGTCCAGCCGTCTATTCTCTCTTAGCCGATATCTTTCCTGAGGAGCGCAGAGCAACGGTTTTTTCTGCTTATGCGTCGGCCATTTTCATCGGTGTTGGTCTTTCCTTTTTGGTAGGTGGCTCGGTGGCACAAGCGTATGATTGGCGTGTTTCATTGCAGGTACTAGGCGCATCTGGGTTTTTGCTGGTTGGACTATCCATTGTTGGTTTGAATGAACCAAATCGAGTCAACAATCAACGGGTTAGCAGCGATGCTACAATTCAGGATACTTCAACAGATTCGTTAAGGAGCTACCAAACGGTTTGGAATCAGTTAATTGAACTAATCTCAAAACCAGCCTTAAGGTATCATTTATTGGGGTTTGGATTACTTGCAATGAGTGGCTACACTATATTGGCCTTTATCGGTAGTATATTTACCCAAAGTTTTAGTCGGGCAGATTTGATACCCCAGTATGGGTGGTTTTTAGTGGCTACTGCCGTAGCAGTAAACGGTGCTGGTTGGATATCGGATCGCTGGGCACGGCGTTATGGCCCGAGAAATCGCTTAGCGTGGGGATGGATTTCTGGCTTAGTATCGCTGCCTTTTTTATGGGTAGGGTTGCATAGTGAACATGCTATGCTGGCATTTTGGGCTATAGGAATCGGAAACATCATCGCATCATCATATAATGGAGTAGCTGCTGCAACCATTCAATTCTTTGCACGCGACGATCAGCGTGGTCTAGTGGGGGCGGTGTATTTATTTGTTGTTAGTGTTGTTGGTTTTGGTGCGGGACCACCACTTGCGGGGTGGCTAAGTGATCACATGTTTCAAGGGGCAACGGCGGTTGCTTCTGCGGTGTGGACGATCTATTTATTGTGTGGGATTGGATCTTCGGGGGCATTTTATTTGGCACGAAAGCATTATCAGCAGGATGTTGTGTAAAAAAAAACCCTTCAACTTTTCAGGGTTGAAGGGTACTAACCAAATAATAGGAGGAATGTCAATTAGAGCAAACCAGCAAAGCGTGCAACTAATCGACCACAGCTAAAAGCTGCAATAACGATTGAGATACTAAGGTGGAAAAAACTCCTTAACTTTTTTTTCAACTATATAAACGTATCACTATCTGCTTAAGTAAATGCACAACCAGGGTTTAATCGTTCCCTAGAATTTTTTAAGTGAATATTCCTAGAATTGTTGTCTGGTTTTTATCAGAATTTTACCCACAATACTCCTACAATTTGCAGGCTATTACCCAGACGTCTGGCAGAATTTTACGTGATATGTATCAGGTTAAGTTGCCAATTAATTAGTTTGAAAAAGTAGGATTTCAAACTCTAAGGAGGCATTTGGAGGAATATCAGAACCTATGCCGTTTGCTCCGTAAGCATAAACGGAAGGGATATACAGGGTGATGCGTCCGCCTTCTTTTATGAGTGGGATTCCAATTTGCCAACCCGTAATTAAATTTTCTAAAGGAAAACTTATTGGGGTAGAGCGACTGTCGAATATATTCCCATTCAATGTTTTACCTTCATAGCTCACCGAAACATTAGAGCAGTAATTAGGGCGATCCCCTTCACCGCTACGCTTAATTACATAGCGTAAACCAGAAGGATGTATTTGTGCTTGGATATCATTAGATGCTAGATAAGCATCGATGGCCTCGATATCTTTGGCTAATTGTTCTTGATTGACCGCTAGATTAGGTTCCAGATTACACTCGTCCTTGGAGCAACCCAACCATAAAATAGTGACTATACTGACGATTAAGGGGTATTTATACCTCATTCAACGCTTCATTAAGAGCTTGTAAGCTTTTTTTGGCATCTCCAAAAAACATCTGATTTTTTTCGGCGTAAAAAAGCGGATTATCGATGCCTGCGTACCCCACACTTAGGGATCGTTTAAACACGATGGTTCGTTTAGCTTCATCAACATTTAGAATGGGCATGCCATAAATAGGTCCTGTTGGATCGGTTTTGGCCAAAGGATTTACCACATCATTGGCGCCAATTATAAGCACCACATCGGTAGTTGCAAACTCTGGATTAATTTCATCCATGTCTTTCAGAAGATCATAGGGAACGTCGGCTTCAGCCAATAATACATTCATATGCCCTGGCATACGGCCCGCCACGGGATGAATACCATACTTTACCTGAACTCCTCGAGATTCAAGTTTGGTAGCTACTTCTTTGACGATATGCTGTGCTTGGGCTACAGCAAGACCGTAGCCAGGAACAATCACCACTTTGGAAGCGTAGGCGACTTGAATGGCTAAATCTTCAGCCGAGGTTTCCCGTACGGTTTTGTCGCCATCTCCACTTGCCCCAGGTCCGCCAGCTGCGGCCCCAAAGCTACCAAAAATCACATTAAGCAAGCTACGATTCATAGCTTTACACATAATGTTGGTAAGAATAAGTCCAGCAGCTCCTACCAATGCACCTGAAACAATTAACAGGTTATTCTGCAATACAAATCCAGCCATCGCTGCAGCTATACCAGAATAGGAGTTGAGTAAGGAGATTACCACGGGCATATCGGCTCCACCTATTGGAATGACAGAGGTAACCCCAATGAGTAGTGAGATACCTAGAATGACCCAAAATAAGGTAGGATTGCTAGGATCATAGGCAAAATATCCTATGAGTCCTAAGGTGGCAATCATAGCCCCAATGTTAATGACATTTAAACCAGGGAAGGTTATCGCATTTCCAGAAATGAAGCCACTTAATTTACCAAAGGCAATAAAACTACCAGTAAAGGTCAGTGCTCCAATAAATACACTGAGTCCTATGGACACTAAGCCGGTCGTATCAAAACTTAAGATATCTGGGTTTCGGGCCAACTCACCCCAAGCCACAAGGGCGGATGCAGCGCCACCGAAGCCATTAAATACGGCTACTAACTCCGGCATAGCGGTCATTTGCACTTTTTTAGCAAGCAACAGACCAATAAGGCCACCTATTACGATTCCACCAACAATTAACTCGAATTCAACAATGTCTTGGTCAAACAAAGTGACGAGCACACCAATTAGCATTCCGATAGCGGCAAATTGGTTTCCCTTGCGTGCCGTCCCAGGTGAATTTAAAAGTTTTACCCCACGGATAAAGAAGCCAGTAGCCACCAAATAGAATAATTGAATAGCGTCTGGCAGCCAGTTCAAGATAGTTTCAGGGAGGAATGTGCTCATTTCTCATCCTCCTTTTTCTTAAACATCTCTAGCATTCGGTCGGTGACCATAAATCCACCAACCACATTAATGGTAGCCAGTATGATAGCGGCAAAACCAATCCATTTTCCAAGTGGGTTACCTAAGCTACCCGCTACGATAAGGGCACCCACTATAGTAATTCCAGAAATAGCATTTGCACCGCTCATTAAGGGAGTGTGTAAGGTGGGTGGGACCTTAGAAATGAGCTCGAAACCAATAAAGCTGGCCAAAGCAAAAATAAATAGTAATAGTGTTAGATCAACTTCCATAATATATAATTAGGGGTAATTAATTAGTTTGAAGTAAGGGAGAGACTACTTCTCCATCCTTAGTTATGGTGGTATTCAGGATGATTTCATCGTCCATATCGAAATCTAACTCACCTTCTTTAATCAACAATTTGAGCAGTGCCAGCATGTTTTTAGCATAAAGTAGACTCGCATGAGATGAAAGCTGACTAGGTATGTTGATCGGTCCTACTATTTTAACGCCATATTTAACAACCGTTTTACCTGCTTCAGTAAGGGCGCAATTCCCACCATTTTCAGCAGCTAAATCAATAATTACGGAGCCAGCCTGCATATCGGCGACCATTTCCTCAGTAACCAATAAAGGTGCGGGTTTACCCGGAATTAGTGCCGTTGTAATGACCACATCAGATTTTTTTACGTGTTCATGCATCACTTGACGTTGGCGCTCTTGGGCATCCTTAGATAATTCTTTAGCGTACCCACCCTTGGTTTCTGTATTATCTTCTTCCAAGGGTACTTCCACAAAACTAGCCCCCAAACTTTCGACCTGTTCTTTTACCGCTGGCCGAACATCGTAGGCTTCTACAACCGCACCTAACTTTCGGCAAGTTGCAATTGCTTGTAATCCAGCTACACCCGCACCCATGATAAGAGCTTTAGACGGTGGGATGGTACCTGCAGCGGTCATCATCATAGGGAAATACTTATCCAGTTCTGAAGCGGCCATTAAGGCTGCTTTATACCCTGCAATAGAACTCATTGACGATAAGGCATCCATGTTTTGAGCTCTTGATATTCTAGGTATAGCATCCATTCCAAGGGCACTAATTCCCAAACTCTTGAGTTTTTCTACTAACTTTGGATGTTGAAGTGCCCAAAGAAAGCAGATAAGTGTGCTACCTTTTTTCATAAGGCCAAGATCATCTTCTGAAGGGGTCTGAACAGCTAGTACTAAATCGGCTTGTGAAAAAATTTCAGTCCGATTCGTAGCTATAGTCGCTCCGGCATCTGTGTAATCTTGATCTAAAAAGTTAGATGCATCACCGGCTCCTCTTTCAATAAGAACCTGATGCTCATCCTTGATCAGCTGACTAACGGCTGCTGGAGATAAGGCTACTCTATTTTCGTGAGCTGCTGTTTCTTTAGGTACTGCAATTTGCAACATATTTCTCCGTATTTATTAACGTCAACAACTTAATGAAATGCAACGTTTGGACAAACTCAGATGGGAGCGCTTTTTTAGCATGTTTTTTACTTTGTCTAGTTTTCGACCGATCTTTCAGCGCATCTTCCCTATAAGGTTGTGAAAATCTTCTGGCTATCGCAGGAATAAATTTGAAAATAGCCAATGCTAACCCTATTATTGTATTACTTTACAAAGTAGAGCAGGGTTAGGCACTACAAGAGTGGTAGGAATCCTTAAAGCAGTAGAAGTTTATAAATTGAAACATGAAGTTTTTGAAGGTACAGTCATTAACCAGTTTTTGCATACTAACAACGCTTGTTGTGTTGTTGAGTTGCGATGCAATTGACGTCACAGATCCCAATTTTAACGATCAAAATATCGGCGTTTGGGAAGATTGGACCGGGGGTAATGACTACACCTATATTGAAATAACGAGTTCAGAGGTAACCTTCTATTTTTACAATGGGGTCTACCGATGTAGTGAAATCAAGCGCTACGCCATTCAAGATATTCAAGCGAATGGAGTATATACCCTTGAACCAGTAAATGAAAGTACGGGAAACAAGCCCATAACGATCGGATTCTCTCGAAATGATCGTTGGCTCCATGTCCGAGATTTAAGCCGGAACGAATCTAATACCGATTTGGAAGGGGGAACTTCTCAAGCAGGAAGTTCAGAAGATGCCAATGAGGTTGAGACTCAAATATTTAACGCTAGTGTAAAAAATATTGATGAATTAGAGGCTCCATGTGGTACATATCCATTCTTGGGTGTATGGGAACAAGAGTTAAGCGAAGAGGTGACTGGTTATTTGCACATCACCGAAGAAATGATTGAAGTAATCGCCTACTTAGTGCCTCAAAGTTGCTACAATGTGGTTAGGCTAGATATTGAGTCAATAACGGAAGTACAGCAGGCGTATGAGTTGGTGGTTCAAGAAGAAGGGGATACAACAGGAGAGACACTTGAACAATTAGAATTTTTTGTATTTCCAGACTATATGTTGCTTAAGCGAATTGAAAATGGATTTGCAGTCACTGAGACCTATCTCCCATCGAATTTAGATGTTTCTGGCGAGTTGAGCTCCTGTTCAGATCGCTAGTCCTGAGCTCCTGTTGTGTCTGTCGATTGAGGATTCCTATCATGATTATAGACAGAAAGAACGGGCAGTTATTTCTAGAATTGGTATCTTTACACATCGAAAAATTTATAGTTGGAGAAAAAGATGGAAGATATTGCAGGAAAGACATTCAAAGTTGTTGTGATGGGTAGTGGCCCAGCTGGGTTAACTGCCGCTTTATACGCTGCGCGTGCCGACCTAAGCCCTATAGTATTTGAAGGGCCAGAGCCCGGTGGCCAATTGATGACCACAACGGACGTGGAGAATTTCCCTGGCTATCCTAACGGAGTAATGGGACCGCAGATGATGCAAGACTTCCGCGAACAAGCGACCAAATTTGGAGCCGATTGCCGTTATGGTTTTGTCACCGACGTTGACTTTAGTGAACAACCGTACACCCTCACCATCGATGAAAAAGTGCAGATTAAAACGCATGCACTCATCATCTCAACCGGTGCTTCAGCCATGTGGTTGGGCATAGAAAGTGAAACAAAATTACGAGGTAAAGGGGTTTCAGCTTGTGCTACCTGTGATGGTGCTTTTTTCCGAAACGAACATGTAGCTATTGTTGGAGGTGGAGACACCGCGATGGAAGAAGCCACCTTTTTAACTAAATTTGCCAGCAAAGTAACCGTTATTCACCGGCGCGATGAGCTTAGAGCATCCAAGGCTATGCAAGCTCGCGCATTCGCCAACGATAAAATTGAGTTCATATGGGATAGCGAAGTAGTTGAGGTCCTAGGCGATCAGGTGGTTCAAGGAATTCAGGTCAAAAACCGAAACACCGGTGAGTTAACCACCTTAGACGATGTAACAGGATTATTCGTAGCCATTGGTCACCGACCGAATACCGAACTCTTCAAGGGAGTATTAACCATGGATGATGTAGGCTACATTCAGACCAAGGCCCAGACCACTAAAACCGATTTGCCTGGTATATTTGCCTGTGGTGATGCAATGGATGCGGTGTACCGTCAAGCCGTAACAGCGGCTGGAACAGGGTGTAAAGCTGCATTGGACGCCGAACATTATCTCACTGACAACAATCTAGCCTGATAGCACTGGCTCAACGGGCGTACAATTAATCCGTTACTTTCCTACGGTTTTTTCGGAATCCTTCCGGGTTGATGTTGTTTTCCGCCCTTTTTTTGGTGACTTTGGAGCTTTGTTAGGGTTAGCTATATCTTCTTCTTCGTCAAGAATTTCAATTATTTCTGCTTCGTCACTGTTTTTGGTGTCCTGCTTAGCTTCTTCACTAGTTCCATGTACTTCTGGTTCCTGTTTATCGGGGGACACTTCCTTTTCGACAAGGATTTGATAGTCATTTAAAAACATGGCAAACATACCAATAGCCGAAACCACAGGAGCCATCGCACCGACCAAAGTTGCCCCGCCTACTCCGAAGGCAAGTTGTGTTTGAAAAACCACTTCCCCATCCTTGTTTTTAATAATTAACCGGCGAGCGGAACCTTCTTCAATGAGGTTGCGAATGCCATTTAAAACTTCTTTAACGCCGCCTTGAATTTCTTCATAAATGCGCTTGGCTTCTTGCTTCTTATCTTTCATGATTGTAGGACTAAATGTTGCGTATGACGTAGTTTATTGATGTGTAAATAAAATTTGGACACTGTTTTTGAAACGAGTGTAAGGGTAATGCTAAGGTTGACTCTTCATAATGTACTTCTGTCAATAATATTCCGGTGTCAAAAGTCAAGAGTGTATCAGGCTCACGTTTACTTATGATCAGACGGTTTGTTGAAAATACCTCAGGGTAGTTCCGTTATTAGCAGAGTACAGACTCTAATGATAGAAATCATCGTCTTCACTTTTATTTATTACACGATGCAAACTAAAAAAAGTTCCAGTTTATCCGTTACGGTTGTTAGGAATGAATCACCCTATATTCAACCTTTAGGTCCCCCAGGTTCTAGAGGGTCTAGATCCGCTATATCCGTCATTTATGCGGCCGCCGTGTTGGGTATGAAAGCAGAGATTGTTCAAGTCGAAACTCATTTAACTTCGGGCATGGTGCGCTTTTTTTTGGTAGGCTTGCCATCTAGATCTGTGGCTGAATCCAGAGATCGAGTAGAAGCAGCTATAAAAAGTACCGGTTATGCGTATCCCTTAGGCCGTATAACGGTCAATTTAGCCCCTGCAAATGTGCATAAAGAAGGCAATGGCTATGATTTACCTATTGCCATTGGACTGCTTGCTATGTCCAAACAGATTTCATCGCAAAAACTTTCTTCCACCTTGATGATGGCAGAATTAGCACTTGACGGACGAATGAGACCCGTTCATGGTGTACTTGCAATGGCTTTTGAAGCTAAAAAAGCGGGTTTATCCTATTTAGTCCTTGCTCGCGAGAATGCTCATGAGGCAGCTTTGGTTCCGGGTATTCAAGTAGCTTCTTTTGGGCATCTTTCGGAGCTTATTTTATGGTTGAACGGGATAAATGAGTTAGACCAAAACACTGGATTTAACGACTTTAGCGGTAAGCAGAAAGGAGAAACACCCCTTGATTTTGCACAAGTCAAAGGCCATAGTTTGGCAAAAAGAGGACTTGAAATTTCTGCAGCTGGTGGGCACAATGTAGTATTAATTGGCCCCCCAGGTTCTGGGAAAACGATGATGGCGAGGCGCATTTCTGGTATTTTACCTCCTTTGACCAAGCAAGAAGCTCTAGAGGTATTACGTGTTCAATCAGCATCTGCCTTATTGCGTGCCGAGCAGATACGCAATGTGGATAGGCCACTACGTTCACCGCATCACTCGGCCTCGCGCAACCAGTTACTTGGAGGGGGTAGATTGCTTAAGCCTGGAGATTTGTCCTTGGCACATAATGGGATTTTACTATTAGATGAATGGCCAGAGTTTTCAAAGAATGTGCTGGAATCCTTGCGAAGGCCCTTGGAAGAAGGATTTATTGAACTAAGCTGGGGTAATCGAACCATGCGGTATCCCTCAAAAATCACCCTGTTGGCAACCATGAATCCATCATCGAAAGGAACTTGGTATGATCCAGCTAGAGTGGAGAGTCCTAGTTTGCATGAAATGAAGCGATATCTTTCCAGAATTAGTGGCCCGCTTTGGGATCGAATAGAGCTGCAAATAGAGGTCTCTTCTCAAGAATTGAGTTTTTGGAATGGTACAAAACAGGAAAGTAGTGAAGATATAGCGGGAAGAGTGGCAGAAGCTCGAAACCGAATGACTCATCGTTTTGCTCATCGTCCTTTGATCCACACGAATGCGCAAATGGATGCGAACGAATTAGACCGAAATTGTGCCATATCGAGTGGTGGAGAACAATTAATAAAGCATGCTGTTGAAAAACTCTCACTAAGTACCAGGGCCTATGTACAAATCTTAAGAGTTTCTCGCACCATAGCAGACTTGGAGGGTGTGCCACAGGTTTCCGCACATCATTTAGCCGAAGCCATTCAGTTTAGAAGCTTAGATCGGTTAAAAGGGGTATTGTAGTGGAAGATATTGAGTGCGAATATCAATAGATTTGGTAGTAGCCGTGGTGAAGTAAGGTTTAGTTATGGTACAAGTGTAACTAAAACCTAGGAGCTGCTTCCAAGGCTCAGCAACCATTGTTGATTATTGAATCCTTTAGTCCATCTCGGGTACTCATCCTTTGCCTTTATTTGTAGACATTGCTTTTGCTTCGGCGCCACGCCAACTCTATACCTACCGGGTTTCTGGGGAACTGTGTGAGCAGGTATCCATAGGAAAAAGGGTTTGGGCACCTTTTCGAAATTACAATGCAATAGGGATGGTGGTGCGTGTTCACAAGGAGGAACCGTCTTTTGAACTCAAAGCAATTCGGAAGGTATTAGACACCGAAGCTATTATGGACGAATCCTTAGTTAAGCTTACTGAGTGGATGCATCGTTTTTACTATTGTAGTTGGGGAGAAGCTATACAAGCGGTACTACCTAGTGGGCTCAATATGGTGTCCAAGCAGTATGTACGAGCAGTACCCCTAGTTTCCCTGTCAGAAGCTAAAAAAGGGCTTAAATCAGGATATATATCAAGCTCTACGTCAGTAGGTACCGAGAATTCCGTTCTAGATTCTAAGGCCTTTGGCGAACTCACCGAGAAAGAAAAAAAACTATGGAACTGGGTAGGGTCTTTAGCTGAAGAACCGACTGCAGAAGAGCTTCGGAAAAAAAGCAGAGCTCAGGGAGATTTGGGTGTTTTAAACAGGTTGATCAAAAAGGGGTGGTTAGAAATTTGGGAGCAACCGGAGATTAAATCGAAGGAGGCTAAAGAA
>Ga0233432_10004693_pt1 | contig 12052 bp, 11 predicted proteins | sample SI_122_August201_6_FD_179870 | JGI IMG/M metagenome (GOLD analysis project Ga0233432, IMG submission 179870) | Seawater microbial communities from Saanich Inlet, British Columbia, Canada - SI_122_August2016_10_MG | ecosystem: Environmental > Aquatic > Marine > Inlet | place: Canada: British...
CAACCCCTTTTTTTAAGGGTTTATCTTGATTCTTTCTTTGGTATTTTTGATAAGCCTCAGTACCTTTTTCTCTAAAAACTTTATCACTTTCCTCTAAATCAAATAATGCACTTGAGGCAAGCCCAATGACCAACTTATTACTAAGCGTATAAGGCATATTAAATTAAGACTTAGTTTTTACCGAGCCAACAATGCTATCACTTGATCTCTTCACAAACACGTTTATAAATTCGTCACCATTTGAAAATGAATAAACATCAATAATTTGATCTTGTTCTTTTTCTAAGTTTTTACAAAAATCGATCAAATCGTTTAGTAAAGTTACAGAATATTCGTCTTCTGCTTTGCTTAAAGTGGCTGCCTTTTTTCCATATATTTGATGAAATGTAGACGCCGTCATTTTATTTAACTCGCCACCCGTGAAGGATGTCAAAGACCACTCTTCACTCTTAATTCCCTCTATTAATTCTTCATTATGTTTAAAGGCAATTTTATTATATTTATCTAGAAAATCAGTTGCATCCATTTTATTTTTTTAGTTGAGTTAAATCACGCACAGCACCTTTTGCTGCAGATGTAGTTAAAGCGGCATAAGCCTGCAAGGCTTGAGAAACAACTCTCTCACGCGGTCCAGGGTGAAACCCATTCTCAGATTGAGTTAATTCATTTCTTCTTTTATCTAATACCTCATCGGTCAGATCTACGTTGATCGTTCGATTTGGAATATCAATCATGATGATATCACCTTCTTCGATTAAAGCTATTGCACCGCCTTCTGCTGCTTCAGGAGAGACATGACCGATACTCAATCCAGATGTACCACCAGAAAAACGGCCATCTGTTATAAGAGCACATTGTTTACCTAAGTGTCTGGATTTAATATAAGAAGTTGGATATAGCATTTCTTGCATACCCGGGCCACCTTTTGGTCCTTCATATCTAATAACAACCACATCTCCAGCTTTAACTTTATTACCTAAAATTGCATCACAAGCGGAATCTTGAGAGTTGTATATTTTGGCCGGGCCGTTAAAAACTAAACAAGAGTCATCAACCCCAGCTGTTTTAATAATACAGCCTTCTATTGCTATGTTACCGTAAAGCACACATAATCCGCCATCGGTAGAGTATGCATGTTCAATTGATCGGATACAACCTTCTGCTCTATCAGCTGCTGGTTCTTCCCAGTATCGATTCTGAGAAAAGGCTTCTGTGGTACGAACACCACCGGGTGCACTGAGAGCTCTTTTTTTTGTATGTTCAGTTGCATCATCAGATAAAATATCATTTTTTGCAATGGCTTCAGTAAGTGTCTTAGAATGCACAGTGCTTACATCCGTATTTAATAAGTTACCTTTATCGAGTTCGCCGAGTAAAGAGAAAATTCCACCAGCGTGAGAGACGTCTTCTACATGATAATCCGAAGAAGGTGCAACCTTCGCTAAGGTAGGTGTATCTCTAGACAAGCGGTCAATGTCAGACATTGTAAAGTCAACTCCAGCTTCATTCGCTGCAGCAAGCAAGTGAAGCACAGTGTTTGTAGATCCACCCATAGCAATATCTAAACGCATAGCATTTTCAAATGCTCCTTTAGTTGCTATGTTACGAGGCAAGACATCTTTGTTGCCTTTCTCGTAGTATTCCTTACACATACCAACAATGCGGACGGCAGCATCGAGAAAAAGGTCCTTTCTGAGTGCATGGGTAGCTAACAAGGTTCCATTACCTGGAAGAGATAAACCAAGGGCTTCTGTTAAGCAATTCATTGAGTTAGCGGTGAACATACCTGAGCACGAACCACAGGTTGGGCATGCAGAGCGTTCAAGTTTTTCTATCTCTTCATCGCTTACAGAATCGTCGGCAGCTTTAATCATAGGGTCTATCAAATCTAAAGCTTGTTCTGAGCCATCATCCCAAGTCACTTTGCCAGCCTCCATTGGTCCACCAGATACAAAAATAGTGGGGATATTTAAACGCATAGCTGCCATGAGCATGCCAGGGGTTATTTTATCGCAATTTGAAATACAAATAAGTGCATCAGCCACATGACCTTGAACCATATATTCAACACTATCCGCAATGAGGTCGCGTGAAGGCAATGAATACAACATACCATCGTGTCCCATAGCAATACCATCATCAATCGCTATTGTGTTAAATTCACAGCCATACCCTCCTGCTGCATCAACTGCTTTCTTAACCATCTGCCCAATTGGGTGGAGGTGTGTGTGTCCGGGTACAAATTGAGTGAAGGAATTTGATATCGCAATGATAGGTTTTTTAAAATCATCTTCACCCATTCCAGTTGCACGCCATAATGCACGTGCTCCAGCCATGTTCCTTCCGGAGGTAGTTGTTTTAGAACGAAATTTCTTTTCAGCCATGATTATGATTTAAAATTGTTTAAACTTGATTCAATAGATTCTATTTTATCGCGCAAATCTTGTGCTTTAGATTTCACATCATCTAAGACTTGAGCAGGAGCATTATCTGCAAAATTTTTATTGTTCAATTTAGCTTCGTATTTCTTTAATCCCGCACGAGCTTTTTCGATATCATTTTCCATGCGACCAATTTGTTCTTCTAAATCAATAATACCTTCGAGAGGTAAAAATATTTCTACCAGTGCTGTAGCAGCCATAACCGATTTAGCTGGGCGTTCAACATTTTTATTTTTAATCGTGATTGATTCAGCTTTAGCCAATTCACATAAACCAGAGCTTTGACTATTAAAATAATCGACTGAGCCTTTATCATCACTAAACAATTCCACTTTTACATTATCTTTTGGTTTAATACCAAGATTAGCTCTTAAGTTTCTTATATGCGTTACAACGTCGATAAAACTATTCATCTCATCACAGTCTTTAGTGAAGTTCAAAGAATCATCGTATTCTGGGTAGTCTTGAACAATCAATAGGTCTTCTTTTTCCTCTTTTAAATATAGCCATAGTTCTTCAGTGATATATGGTGCTACTGGGTGAAGTAGAGCTACAATTTTTCTAAAACAATGCCGTAGAACCGTGGCTCTTTTTGCGGCTGCAACATCATCATCTCCGTGGAGTATAGATTTAGATAATTCGATAAACCAAGAGCAAAATTTTTCATATAAAAACTGATATATCGATGAACAGGTATCATCAAAACGATACTCCTCCATACTTTGATTCATTTCTTTTGCTACAGCATTGAGTTCTGAAATAATCCAACGCTCGTGGTGATCAAGTTCACTGGGTGCAGGCAATATTGCTGTGCTTTTTTCAATAAATGGTTGAATGAATCTAAAAGCATTCCATATTTTATTAATAAAGTTTCTATAACCCCCAATACGAGCGGGGTCTAGATTTAAATTTCTATTATAACCCGAACCAGCTGCTAAAGTAAACCTAAAAGCATCTGCACCGTATTCTTCTATTATTTCGAGTGGGTCGATACCGTTATTCAATGACTTGCTCATCTTTCTACCAAGTTTGTCACGAACGATAGCATGAATGTAAATATGCTTAAATGGAACTTTCTTTTGTGCCTTTAATGACATCATCATCATGCGGGCAACCCAAAAGAAAATAATATCGTAACCCGTTACAAGTGTGCTAGTAGGGAAAAATTTATCAAAACCTTTTTCTTCCATGCGTTCTTGATTAGGCCAACCAAGTGTACTCATAGGCCAAAGCCCAGAGCTAAACCATGTATCGAGAACGTCGGGATCTTGTTCTACTTTTGAACTATTACATTTTGGACAGGGTTCGTCTGCACTTTCACTGGCCCATTGATTTTTACAGTCCAAGCAATTAAAAACGGGAATGCGATGACCCCACCAGAGTTGACGAGATATACACCAGTTTTTTGGTTCACGCATCCAAGAATAGTAAGTATTCTCCCAACCCTTGGGGAAAAATCGTGTGGTTTCATTTTCAATCATCTCGACACTTTCACCTGCCATGGTTTTTACATTGAGGAACCATTGTTTAGAAACCATGGGTTCGATAATTGCGCCAGACCGGTCACCATGACCAACAGGATGAACATGCTCTTTGGTAGATACGAGCACTTCGAGTTCTTCTAATTTTGCGATGATTTTTTCTCGAGCTTCTTTGCAAGATAAGCCTTCATACTCGGCGGTATTTTCATTTAGAGTACCATTTTTATTTAAAATATTAATAATGGGTAAATCGTGCCTTCGTCCTATTTCAAAGTCATTGAAGTCGTGTCCTGGAGTAACTTTTAGGCAACCTGTTCCGAGTTCCATATCAACATAGTCATCCGCAATGATTGGAATTTCTCTGTTGATAATTGGTATTATAGCTTTTTTGCCAATGAGGTCTTTGTAACGTTCATCATCCGGGTGTACAGAAATAGCCGTATCACCGAGCATCGTTTCTGGGCGCGTGGTAGCAATCTCAATCTTTTGACCTGTTCCTGCAACTTCATAAAGCACATGGTAAAAAGCACCTTTCACTTCTTTATGCTCAACTTCAGCGTCTGAAATAGCTGATTCAAGTTTGGGGTCCCAATTTATTATATAATCCGATTGATAAATCAGTCCTTCATTGTATAGCTGAACAAAAAAGTGGTTGACTGCTTCATTGGCTTCTTTATCCATCGTAAAGAGAAAATAGTCCTTGTCAGCACTTGCTCCCATTGAGCGTTGTTGTTCTGCGATCAAACCACCGTATTCTCTTTTCCATTCCCAGATTTTTTCTAGAAATTCTTCACGTGTGTAATCAGATCTTTTTTTATGCTCAGTTTTTTTGAGCATTTTTTCAACCACCGACTGAGTAGCAATCCCCGCATGATCCATTCCTGGCAACCAAACTGTTTCAAAACCTTTCATGCGTTTAAAGCGGATTAACGTATCTTGTGTTGTTACATCAAGCGCATGACCCGCATGTAATTTTCCAGTAACATTGGGAGGAGGCATAACGATACTATAGGTTTCGTTAGCTTTACCCTTTTTTGGTTTAAAATAACCCCCATTCTCCCAAATATCAAACCATTCACTCTCAACTTCAGTTGACGAATAAGTAGTCGCTATTTCATTTTGTTTGGTTTTTCCAGGCATCTTCTAATATCAAAAGTACTAGAGATCATGTTGAGTTTAATCCTTTTTCGTCAAATTGAGTCATCAACATTGAAGGTCAAAACATTGGATCTATACAACTTTTCTGTGCATTCTGATTATTTTCCTCTCCTAGACCTATCTTATTAAATTGCAATCACTTACACAACTATTTATCGATTGATCAAAGATAAAAAAGTGATTAAATTCTCTCAAAGGTCCGCAGTGATTGTATTTAGCAAACTGGACTTAAGATTATATCAGAATGAAAGCTATTACTTTAAAAAAAAACATCTCTTTTTGTATACCTTTTTTACTACTTTATTGTTTATTTGCTGCTAGCACAGTAAACAAAACATTTGAACTTGGTTTTAATTACAAAGTAAAAAAAGGGATCATCAAAGATTACCTAAGTGAAAATGGTTCTATTTATAGTCTACGAGCTGGAACTATATTTGTCATAGATACCCCAGAGGTTATGAAGCGCATTGAAAACTTTCTCAATGACAAAAATATCTCTAAAGTAAAACAAGCCGTCATATATTTAAAGAATTTAGATAGTTTAAATAGTAAAATAAGTGCTTCACAAATTGACTTTAAAATTGATTCTCGAAAAGGAGTCGAAATCGAAATGAAAGGATATAATCAGAATTCGAAAAAAAATGATTCGAGAACAACACAAATCATGATCATCTCTGGGGTTGAGTCAGCAATTGCTATTAAAAAAAGCCGTGAAGATTTAGAAATATACAGAGGTATGTTTTTGCAGGTGCATAGTAAAAAAAGGGTGATTGATGGGGTTGCCCTAAAAGTAAAAGCATTTATTTCAAAACACGGCGTTAAAGTAAGACTTCGGACTGAGTATTGGGCTAAAGTAGACAATATTAGAGAGACCTACGCAACACGTGAATTAGAAACTCAAATTTTTGTTCCCTATGGTAAGTGGCAAGACATTGGTGGCAGTGAAAGCTCGCATGTAGAAACCACGAATACTAATGGTATCTTGAAAAATGAAAAAAAAGAAATACATTCATCTTCTCAAATTATGATTAAAGCTTCACGCGTTAAAATGTGAGCTATATTCTTCTTTATGAAAAAAAATAAACTTTAATGGCAAGAGAAATTCAGAATCAGGTTGATTTTGATATTGTCTACGATAATATTGAGTCTTTCATGGGTAAGGTCCATGGCATGTCTGATAGCCATGTCCTTAAAAAATATTATAATAATTTACTCAAAAAAGTAACCGCACTGCCAAAAAACGAAGCAAAGCACTATTTTAAAAACCGATTTGGCTTGTGATTAAACTTATTCGAAAAATTATCACCTACTCTAAATGATAGAGCAAGTTCGCATTGAAAAAATGGTGAGTGATGGCCATGGATTAGCACGCAGTAGTGAGGGCGTCATTTTTGTTGAGAATGCTTGTACGGAAGATTTACTAGAAGTAGAAATCATCTCTACAAAAAGAGGAACTAAATTTGCAAAAATTACAAAGATAATTGAAGCATCAAAATATAGAAGAGAACCTCCATGCGCTTACGTTTCAGAATGCGGAGGGTGCGATTGGCAATACATCAATTACGATCATCAAATAGATGCAAAATTAAGTATCATTAAAGATAGTTTCAAAAGAATTGCAAAGTTCAATGAAGATATTAATATTGATATCTTTAAATCGCCAGAATGGCAATACCGATCACGCGTCCAAATACAATTTAATGATAAAGGTGATCTTGGCTTTAAAGCTAAGCGATCTCACGATGTCGTGAATATAAAAGAATGCAAGACATTAGTACCAGCTTTAAATCGTTTATTCGAAACAAAAGATAAAAAGCTATTTAAAAACCCCAAAGAAAAAACCTTAATGGCAATTGCAGGAACTGATCATTCAATCTGTTCTGAACCCAAGTTAGAACACACTCAAACGAGTACTGAAGTAAAGATTAATGACTTTATTTTTGAATTGAAAGGTAAAGATTTTATTCAAAACAACACCTTTCTTATCTCTAAATTAGCTGACTGGGTCGTTGGAAATGTTCATACTGATAACTTTGTGGATCTTTACGGAGGGACTGGTTTTTTCTCCGTATTCTTAAGTAAAAAATGTAAAAATGGAGTTTTAGTAGAAAGCATGGTCGAGCAAGTTAAACGTGCTAATGAGAATTTTTCTAGAAATAAAATTAAAAATGTTACGGCTTATCATAGTCAGGCAAAAAATTGGTTCTCAAAAAATCAAAAAATATTAACGACTTTAGGCACAATCATTATCGACCCACCGCGTACGGGATTAGATAAAGATACTTTAGCAGTATTGGGAAAATCAAAGGTAAAAAATATAATTTACATTTCCTGTAACCCCGGCACTCTAAGTCGGGATTTAAAAGAATTACTCAACTATGGTTATAATATTGAAAAATGCTCTATGTTTGACCTTTATCCACAAACAAAACATGTCGAGGTTGGAGTTGTTTTAAAGAGATAAACAAAAACACACATTTAATCTAAGTCTTTTAAATACAATAACTTAATATATGGAAATCTAATATTTTAATTTAGGAAATAATAGCATAAATAAGTTTTTTTTTAAGTATTATTTTTGTATAAAAGATTTACCACACAGCTATTTCACTATAGATTGAATTAAGTGTATTTAACATAACCTGTGCATTAAAACTCAATCAAATACAAATCATCATGATAGAATCAGTTATACCCATTAGAAAAAAGTATGTCCCTAAGGGTATTGAAATTCTTTATGAAGATAAAGATATTATTATAATTATTAAAGGTGCCGATTTACTCAGTGTAAAAAATAAAGTCGAAAAAGAAAAAAACGCCCAACAATTATTAACCAATTATATACGCAAAGGCAACCGCAGCGCAACAAATGAAATTTTTGCCGTTCATAGATTGGACCGAGAAACCACTGGAATCATGATTTTTGCGAAATCACTGGCCATTAGAGAGAAATTTGCCGATCAGTGGAGTGAGGTTGAAAAGAAATACATTACCCTAGTTCATGGGCAACTCAAAGAAAAATCTGGAACGATTCAAAGTTATTTAGCTGAAAGCAAAGATTTTAAAATGCATTCAGTCAGTGATCCCAAAAAAGGAAAATTGGCTATTACTAAATATAACGTGGTAAAGGAATCCATTAAGTTTAGCTTATTAGAAATAGATTTACTTACAGGTAAAAAGAATCAAATTCGCGTTCATATGTCTGAGCAAGGCAATTGCATTGTTGGCGATTCAAAATACGGTAAGAAAAAAAGTGCTAAACTGGCATTACATGCTTTTAGTATTAAATTCAAACACCCCTTTAATAAAAAGGAAATGGTTTTCACTGCTGAAACACCTGCACATATAACTTCAGTTATTACAGATGCTCAAAACTTAATGAGTTAATTCCCTAGCTGTAGATTTTTTCAGGATACTCTTTTTTCTCAATCAAATCGATTACAGCTTTAGTTACCAAGGGTTTATCTTCTTGGTAAGTAATACCAAACCATTTAGATGAGGTGCGCAAAACATTTACATCTGCTTTTCCTTCATCAATGAGTTCTTTGACGACTTGTGGAATAAAGTATTCCGATTTTTCTTCTGTGATACGTTCATTTAAAAAGGTTATGAATTTTTCATCTAAGTGATCAAATATTGAAGGTGTAAAACCAAACATATTCATCGAAGCAATCGCATCTTTATTTAATTCGGTATTGCTATCATGATCGATTATTTTTTTATTTTCTTCAGCAATTTTTAAGGTTTCCACAACATTAACTAAATGCCCTTTATCAGAAACCTCACATATCCCACGAGAGACAGTCCCATGTTCTGAAAGCGTATTAACCAAATCATAGCCCACCATACAATAACTTGCTTTTTGTTCATCACAAGCTGAGTTTAAAAATTTTGCTGCTTGTTCAAAAGCATCTTTTCCATAAAAGTCATCACCATTGATCACTAAAAATGGTGAATCAATAAACTCTTTCGCCATTAAAATTGCATGCCCCGTACCCCAAGGTTTTTCACGCGATTCGGGTACAGAATAACCATCTGGAAGTTTTTCAGTTTCTTGAAAAGCATATTCCACATCAATGATTCCATCAAAACGAGATCCAATGAAATTTTTAAACTCTTCTTCTATCGCATGACGAATAATAAAAACAACCTTATCAAATCCCGCACGTCTCGCATCGTAAATAGAATAATCAATAATAGTCTCGCCGTTAGGTCCAACTGGATCAATTTGTTTTAAACCACCATAGCGACTACCCATACCTGCAGCCATAACTAAAAGAGTTGCACTCATAATATTATCCTATAAATTCGTTGCCTACTTTTCTTGCTCTTGTAGGTTTGTCAATTTGAATACTTGTTTCTATACCTATTTCAACCATTACATTCCATCCACATGCCAGTTGAAGATAAGGTGTGAACTCTCCATATTCCGGAATAAGAATAGTATCAAAACTAGTCTGTTCATGGTGAATCGCAAAAACTTTATTGCCCACACCTTTTGATAAAACATCGGCAAATTTTTCTTCTTCACTTTTAAAAGGTGCTACCCAAATCACACATTCATTGGGGTTCATAACTTCCTCAATACCGTGTACAGCATAAGTGCCTTCTAAAAAATCTGATTTTTTGCGAGTTATTTCATTGGTTTTAAGAGCGAGTTCTTCAGCAACTCCATCGTTACGACCTGCCCAATAAACAACTGGGGATTTAGAAAGCTCACTGGTAATATCTTTACTAATCGTTGTTTCCAGAACCTTTGTGATGAGGTCACCTAGTTTAGATAGATCGGGTAACGGAGCATCGTTCATAGAACGAAATAAAATATCGTAAAAGATAGCTTGTTCAACGACGCTTTTAGTTGCAGCAACAGCTTTTTCTTCGCCACACACCAATAGGTAGTTTATATCAGATTCATTTTGAATCGGAGTATTCTCGTTGGCAATCACTCCACAAATGCTATTGTGTTTTTGTTCTCGTAAGGATTTTATTAACCGAACGCCTTCTTTAGTTTTACCTGAATTAGATGCAACGAAAACATTGTATGTATCTAAATTATATTCGAGAGCTTGAGTGGCTGCTTCAGTTGTAAAACTCCCCTTCCATTGATTGCGCATTGCATCGGCGATTATTTTTTTTGCAGGAAAAATTCTTGAAGAACCTTCACCTGTTAAAAAGTTTTTTTGATTTTTTAAACTTGCTGCTAGTTTTTTTATTTCATCAATACGGACATTTTTTAAGATCTCACCCGTTTCTAGCATCTCTTTGATCAATGCAAATTCGGTATATTTATTTTCATTTAAATTCATAAAACGGATCCTTAATTATTTAACAGAAATATTACTAAAAGAAACATACTTTGGAAACTCACCAATGATGGGTTTCAAATACTCTATAAAGGCTTCAGTCACACCATTGCCCTCCTTATTAATATATTCTGGAGGCATAGGTTTAGCTTTAACAGCAACATCCTCAAGAGCTACTGCTTCGAGTTTACACTGATAGGGGTCATTACTAATTCTATTAATACAAACCATTACCCCTGATTGCTTTTGTGTCGCAAACTCAACGGCTTTTAGTCCACATTGATAGGCTTCTTGTAAGTCGACGTCGACAGCACGGTCTATAGCACACATAGGAAGTGATTCACAAACTTGAAACTCTCCACGGTACTCTGTTTCAGTGCTTATCAGTTTATGCAGGTTCATCGCAGCACTTGATCCGCCCATAGCACCAAACTCTATATTTGAAAACTTGTCTGTTGTGGCTGAAGCAGAAACCGGAGTGCCATCATCCCACAAAATTCCTTCACCACATACAATCGATACCCAACCATATTTTTCAATACAGTTTTTTACATCTCGTATTACTTTTTCTTTGTTGAGTTTAGCTTCTGGTATGTAGATTAAATGAGGAGCATCCTCAGGTTTTTCTTTTGTTATAGCAGAAGCAGCTGCTAACCAACCGGCATCTCTACCAACCGTTTGATGAATCACATATTTATCTACACGCTGCATATCGCGAGCTAGCCTACCAGATTGTTGTACAGAAAGAGCAATATAGCGAGCTGCTGATCCATATCCCGGAGTGTGATCTGTTCCGAACAAATCATTATCTACCGTTTTAGGAACACCCACACCATTCAACTCATAACCCTGTGCACGGCAATATTTTTCAATGCGGTTAATCGTATCCATTGTATCATTCCCACCTATAAGGAAATAATAACGAATATTGTAAGCTTTAAATTTTTCGAGTATAAGGGGAAAATCACTATCTTGTACTTTATATCGACAAGACCCCAAAGCAGAAGCTGGGGTTTTTCGTAGTCCAGTAATCGTATCCTCAGATTCCTGACCTAAATCAATGATTTCGTCATTCATGAAACCCTCAATGCCGTAACGCATTCCGTAGATATTTTCTATTTCAGCAACTTTTTGACAACCCTGAATAAGTCCGCAAAGACTAGAGTTTATTACAGATGTCGGACCACCTGACTGACCTAAAATAGCATTTCCTTTCATGAAAACCTTCCAAAATTTGTTGGATTCAAATTTTACTAAAAAATGTAGAATCCATTTTAAAAGAATTTATTATGTTTAATTTTGTTCTTTTCAAGTCGCACTGGAGTATCATTTTTATCTTATAAAATGTGACTTAAATGTTTGAAAAACAAAGCTATCATTTTGAAAAATAATCAATTATATAAACAATTAGAAGAAGAAGCCGGTTTGGCGACTTGGCCCTTATTAAAAGCACATCACGCTCGCGGTGCTTTAATCTGGGTAGCCCCGGAACTCGATTTAATCGAAGTAGGCGTAGCCGTCGTTTCCGATGACAAGGTGTTAATTCAAAATTGGATGACAAAAGAAAAAATCACACCATTACCAGACAGACTTGTGATGACGAAATGTGAGCTTAAGTGCCTAATTGCCCAACCTCTAATTTTAATCCAAGAGGTTTAAAAAAAGCAGT
>Ga0233432_10004697_pt1 | contig 12047 bp, 12 predicted proteins | sample SI_122_August201_6_FD_179870 | JGI IMG/M metagenome (GOLD analysis project Ga0233432, IMG submission 179870) | Seawater microbial communities from Saanich Inlet, British Columbia, Canada - SI_122_August2016_10_MG | ecosystem: Environmental > Aquatic > Marine > Inlet | place: Canada: British...
AATCAAAGAACTGATTACTTCTTAAACGCAGAGGATGCATTGGAATTAGGAATAATCGATAAAATTATATAAAACAAAAAGTTATGGAATACAATTATAGACCTTTAGGGGATAGAGTAGTAGTAGAAATCGTAAAGAGACACGATGAAAAAACTAAAGGTGGTTTATACAAACCATCAGGTTCAGATACCACAATGATGGGGACGGTAGTTGCCGTTGGGAGTGGTTTATTTACACATTCGGGAAATCAAATCCCTATGAGTACAAAAGTGGGTGATACAGTTCTATTAGATGGGACTGGATTCAAACACAAAAATGGTGGTAAAACTTACAACATTTATAGAGAGAGTGAATTCTTATCTATATTGGATGAAAATGTAACCAACTCATAATCAGTTAGTTACCACTATCACATAATACATTGATAATCAATTACTTACAATAAAAAATAGAAAATATGATACACATTTTAGATGAAAACAAAATATCTGATAACTATGAAAAGTTCAGAAAGTTAATCAACCAAACATTTACAGGCGAGCGATTAGAATCACTTAATAAGATGTACGACCATCTTGAAGATAGAATCGTACTAACCCCAGCATCATCGATGGAACATTTCCACAACGCATTTGCGGGTGGGTATATCGACCACGTTCTTAGAGTTACGAGAAACGCAGTTAAGTTGTATGATATGTATAACGAGTTGGGAATTGGGTTAGGGGAGTTCACAAAAGAAAACGTAATCTTCTCAGCACTACATCATGATTTGGGTAAGGTTGGTACAATGACTGATAGTTGGTATATCCCAAATGATTCACAATGGCATATTGAGAATCAAGGTAAGATTTATAAATCAAATCCTGATATGAACTTTATGAATATGACTGGTAGAACATTTTGGTTATTAAACCAATTTGGTGTAAAGGTTGAAGAAAGTGAATGGATTGCAATCCAACTTACAGATGGATTATATGATGAAGCTAATAAAGAATATTACATATCATATGACCCAAACAAAGCTCTTAAATCATCATTTCCATATTTGATGCATCAAGCAGATATTATGGCTACTAGATTTGAGTGGGAGAGGTGGAAGAAATTAAAAGAAGGTTCTATCAATCCGGTAAAAAATAAAGGTGGTAGACCCACAACTAAAAAGAAATTAGAAAACGTAACAATGCCAAATAAGATAGATTTCAAATCTATATTTGGAGAACAAGAAGAATCATAATATGGAACTCACACAATTAATATTATCAGTATCTATAATCATTCTATTAATTTTAATAATATGGAATTTACTTAGAAAATTAGAAAAGTTAGAAGATGCTATAGATGATAGAAATGAACTTATAGATAAGATAGATACCAACTACAACGATGCATATAAAAGAATGCAAGAAATTGATAGAGTGGGTTCATTTGAATCAGATGATGAAAGTGGGTATATTTTTAATAAGATAAAAGATGTTATAGAGGATTTAAAAAACGAAAACACAAATAAAGCATAATGGCTAAAAAAAGAAGAAAAAGAAGTAAAAGATATTTTACTAAAATTACAGAGATGGCTATCAACGCATACAACGAAAGTGATGATACTGTTTTAAAGAATAAAATTTATAATAGATTTATTCACTACCCATTTGATAAGTTATCAGAAAATGTAATTCATACCTATAAAACATATTACTTCGATGTACCTTATGAAGATGTGAAAGCAAATGTAGTAGCTTTCCTAAATGAAAAGATTCATAAGTTCAATGGGGAGAATGGTAGAGCTTTTTCTTACTTTACAGTAGTAGCTAGAAATTATTTATTTAATGAAAACAATGCCAACTACGCTAGAATGAAATCTAAAACGGAAGTTAAGTATATTGATAGTTCTCGTAATATTGTAAATGAGATTGTTGACCAAAACAACAAAGAAGCTAAAGCTGATTTTATTGACCATTTTACAAAATATATAGATTATCATTTATATGCATTGTTCTTAAAAGATAGAGATAGAGCTATAGCAGATTCTATAAATGAATTATTTAAGAACAGATATGATTTATATTCGTATAATAAGAAGGCACTCTACATACTTATTAGAGAAAGAACTGGGGTTCATACTCAATATATAACTAAGGTAGTAGGTAAATTAAAACTAATTTATGTAGAATTGTATAGAGAGTACAATGCAAAAGGTCAGTTAGCAGTGACTTACAAACTAAAGGATAGTAATGGATAAAGATACGGAATTATTTAAAGGAAAAACATTCTCAGATATAATGTCTGATGTTTACAACAATTCAAAAAAGAAGGATAGACAATTAAAACTTCTTATTGCTCAGTTAGAACCATTAGTTAAAAACTTACAAGATGCAACTGTGATTGTTCCTTTAATAAAAGAGTATATGGATGTATCAATCCGAAATGATGACCAAATAGTAAAGTTAGCAGCAATCGTTCAAAGAATGATGAAGGATGCTAACTCAGGTGATGATGGTGGATTTGGATTAAGTGAAGAAGAAAAGAAACAATTAATCTCAAACGCTGAAGCGATAGATAAAGCTATCGAAACATTAGAAACCGAAGAGGGGGAAGAATAATGCCAGGTTCAGGAGCTATAACAGTTGGTACTGTACAAAAGATAATATTAAAAGATACTGATGTAAATGAAGTGTACCAAATCCAATGCTATAATCAATCTAATCCAAACCAACAAATACAAGCATATCCATTTGATATGTCTGTAAGACGGATTCCACTAATCGGTGAATCTGTTATATTGTTGTTAGGAACTTCGGGTGAATCAAAGCCCGAAAAAAGAAATTCTAACACAACGTACTATTATCTAAATCCGATATCAGTACAAAAGAATCCCCACAACAACGCATTACCAACATCCAAAACATTACTTTCAGCAGCCGCAGGAGCAGCTGCATATGCAGCCGCATCTGTGGGTGTTCCTGGTGTTAGTGGTGGTAGTTCTTCATCCAAATTAGGTAAGGGGTTTTCTGAAAGAACTGATGTGGGTTCATTACAACCATTTATTGGAGATGTATTAATGGAAGGTAGATTCGGACACTCAATGAGATTTGGATATACACCCAAAGGTTCGGATACAACTAAAACCCCAACTTGGAGTTCTTCAACTGATAATGACCCTATTACTATCATCTCTAATGGTAGAAAGAGTGGTGGTTCATATAACAAATTTATTATAGAGGATGTTAATGATGACCTTTCATCTATATGGTTAGGTTCATCCCAAAAGATAAAACTTAAACCAGCTCAGACTGGATTAGGTGGGGCAGATGCACCCGGACAATATTCCAAACCATCTATACTAATGAATTCAGATAGAATATTTCTTAATGCTAGAAGTGAAAATGTTATAATAGCTGCTAAAAAAGATATTATAAATGCAACACCCGGATGGCAGATGGAAATGGATAAACTATTTACTTTGATAGAGAAGTTAGCAAGTGAGTTAAAAGATTTAACCTCAGCAACTTCAACTTATGCAACTGGTGTTGGACCTACAGGTCCGGCTACAAATGCTGGAAAAGTTGCCTCTATACTTAGTGATATAAAAGCAATGAAACAATAATATGCCCGCACTTTGGCCCACATTCATACCAGTAGTAGGTGGTTACCTTAACTCATCTATAGAAGGAAAGACTCACGAAGAAACCGCTGAGAAGATAGCATCAGAGTATCATAAAGCAGTAAAACTTGCTACGACATCACTCCATGCAAACCTACCATTGACACAAGCACCATACGCTCCAATTAAGATGGCTATAATGAAAACGTTAAATGATATAAGGGAATCTGAAGGTAAACCAAAGTTACCTCACTTTTCTGATTGGGCTAACGCAACATCAACATATTGGTTATCAACCACAATGTCCCCAGCACCATTTCATCCAGTCAATATAGGTTTATCAACAGCAACAATTGGAGTACCTGCGCCAATATCACATATCATAAATAATGGTGGGGTTATCCCAGCGTTACAAAAAGATTTGTTAACGGCATTCACACATACACAATCTGCAGTTCCATATGGTATTCCATTCGCAACAAAATTAGTAACTGCATTTAAGAATCATTTAACGACTGTTGGTGGATTACATACCGAATTAGTATTTCCAGGTTCACCTGCAACACCACTTCCACCATTTCCTTCACCACAACCTTGGGTTGGAATGGTGTAAAAAGAAAGTTTTTAATATTTATATATAAAGTACACAATTATGAAAGCAAAAGAATTAGCACAATTATTGGAATTAGTAGTAAGAAAGGTAGTTAGAGAAGAACTCAAACCTATCTTATCTGAGGTTAAGAAATCTAAAAAGCCCGTCATTAGAGAAGTAAAATCTAAAAAGGTGAGAGTTGAGAAAGACCCGTTAGATATCAATCTATCAGAAATTCTTGCAGAAGCTCCTGAGAGAGAAACTCAGAAGCAAGTCTTTATGAAAAATCCAATGTTAAACGATATGTTAAATGAGGTAGCTGATAGTGGTGAGTGGAGAAATCTCAATGATACTCAATTCTCATCTAATCAAGCTCAATCATTTATGCAAGGTGGTTCTACTTCAGTAGCACCAACCGTTGATATAGATGGTAGACCAATTGATACGAGCAATCCAGAAGTAGCAAATGTAATGGGAGCTATAACTAAAGATTATTCTCAATTGATGAAAGCGATTGATAAGAAGAAGGGTAGATAGTGATGGCTAAAGAGAGAAAACAATTTTTCTACAATCCTATAGATTTTAAAAAGGATGTTGCTGTTGGTGTTAAACTACCATTTGGAAAACCGAATGGGTTATTTAGTTTATCATATACAACTGAAGAACAGGCAATATCTAATTTAAAGAATCTATTATTAACTAGAAAAGGTGAGAGACCATTTCAACCAACATTTGGTTCAGATGTGTATTCTCAGCTATTTGAAAATATAGATTTGAATCTAAACGAAAGGATTTCAGAAACACTCTCAGAAGATATAAAATTTTGGTTACCCTATATAGTTATTGATAACATAGATATTGAAACAGAGCCCGATAGAAATTTTGTAAGAATTCAATTAAGATTTAGGGTTACTGAGCAAGGTGCGAATCAGCAAATAATATTATTCGTTGACTCAGCTGGAAGCGTAATAGAATAGGTTTAAGATATGGCAAATAAAAAGAAATCAGATTTAGTACAAAAGGATGTATCGTTAATCGGTAGAGATTTTGGTGAGTTTAGAAAAAACTTAATTGAGTTTTCTAAAAATTACTTCCCAAACACTTACAATGATTTTAACGAATCATCTCCAGGTATGATGTTTATGGAAATGGCATCATATGTAGGTGATGTGTTATCATTCTATACAGATACACAATTAAGAGAATCATTATTAAGTACAGCTGAAGAGAACACAAACTTATTTAATATTGTAAACTCATTAGGATACAAACCAAAAAATATTATACCAGCATCTGTAACAATGGATGTGTTTCAATTAGTACCATCAACTGGTGTTGGTGATAATGTAAGGCCTGATTTTGATTATGCTATGACAATAAGTGAGGGTATGGTTATTGGTTCAACTGAGTATTCCTCTGTAGAGTTTACAACAGTATCATCAATTGATTTCGCATTCTCATCATCATTCGACCCCACAGAAGTTTCGGTATATCAGATAGATGAGAACACAAGCCTACCTGTTTATTACTTACTAAAGAAGCAAGTTAAAGCTACAAGTGGAAAAGAGAAAACTAAAGATTTTACTTTTACATCTCCTAAAATATATGATAAGATTAAGATTGAAGAAGAAAACTTAATAAGAGTAAAAAACATATCCGATTCGGATGGTGATACTTGGACTAGAGTTCCTTACTTAGCACAAGATACTGTGTTTGAACAAATTGATAATAATGAAGATAACTCAACATACTTACATCAGTACAGTGGTGATACGCCATACCTATTAGAATTAAACAGAGTACCTAAACGATATATTACAAACTTTGAAGATGATGGGATTATGGTTATTGGATTTGGTGCTGGTATATCATCAAATGCAGATGAAGAAATAATTCCGAATCCTGATAACGTAGGTTCAGCCCTTTATAAAGAACATCAGAACTTAGATACAACATTAGACCCATCTAACTTCTTATACACTAAAACATACGGAGTAGCACCTCAGAACACAACATTAACTGTTACTTACTTAGTAGGTAATGGTATTGGTGATAATGTACCAGCAAACGATTTAGTAGATGTTATATCAACTTCAACTATGTTTAAAAATGAAATAAATCTAAATAAAAATTTAGTTAAATTTTGTAAACAATCAATAGCATGTTCAAATCCAAACGCAGCTGTGGGTGGTAAGACTACAGAATCGAAAGAAGAAATTAGACAGAATGCTATGGCATTCTTTGCGGCACAAAACAGAACAGTGACTAGGGAAGATTATGTAATGAGATGCTACGCACTCCCACCACAATTTGGTTCAGTAGCTAAAGCATACTTAGTTCAAGATTATCAGTTAGAACAATCTAAAGTAGATGGCCAGTATATTAATACTGAGATTCCAAATCCATTAGCATTGAATTTGTATACTTGTGGTTACAACAACCAAAAGAATTTAACATCACTAAATGAGGCAACTAAATATAACCTAAAAAACTATATATCATATCATAGAATGTTAACTGATGCAGTTAATATCAAAGATGCACATATTGTAAACATTGGGGTTATGTTTGAAATCATAGTTCTACCTGAGTATAACTCTAACGAAGTTTTACTAAGAGCCATTGATAGGTTAAAGAGTTATTTTGATATAGATAATTGGAGAATTAATGAACCGATTAATTTATCTAAATTGTATGTTGAGATTGATAAAGTAGATGGTGTACAAACTGTAGTTAGGCCTGATAAGCAAGGTAAGGGTGGTTTACAAATAGTTAATAAGTTTAACGGAAATTACTCACCGAATAAATATAGCATACTTAACGCAACTAAGGGGGGTATAATATTCCCACCTAAAGACCCATCGATATTTGAAGTGAAATTCCCAAACACAGATATTAGAGGACAGGTTATAACACAATCTTTCTAAAGAGGAAACACTATGATTTACAGAATATATGGACAAAAAGACACTACGATTTATGAGTTAACTACTCGTAAGGCACAGAACACAGGATTAGATGAAATCTTAGAGGTTAGTAAAGTTTATGAAGCTGGATTGTTTATAGGTAATACTAGAATATTATCTAAATTTGATTTGACTGAAATATCTAAATCGATAGTAGCAAACGAAATACCATCAACAGCAACGTATCAACTAAACTTAACATCAGTTAGAGAGGATGAGGTACTATCTCAGTATGAATTAGAAATCTACCCTATATCGCAAAGTTGGTCTGAGGGTATAGGTCAGTACAATGATTCTCCAAATAGTTCTGATGGTAGTTCTTGGGAACGTCGTGAAGGTAACTTATTATGGAATGTAGGTCAAACTCAAATCTTTAATGGTGAGGCTGTTCAACAATTACCTAAATCAGGAGTAGTATTATACGAAGGGTTCACAGATGGAAGTGGTTCAGCTGTATTAGTAGATAAGATAAATGATTTTAATGGTAATGAACCATCTACATTGATAGAAAACGAAAAGCTAATTATATCAGCATCTAATTATGCGGGAGCTACATTAGTATTCCCAGCATACCTACAAAAAAATATTAACTATGGTGTACAATTCCAAATAGACCCTTCCTCATTTGATGATGTGACATTCAGAATCAAAGACCCTAATGGGGTTCTTAAAACTGAAGGTGATTATAGTGGTATGGTTGGGGCAATAACAGCATCATCAACACAATCATTTGATTTATTATCAACTGTTGATGGGGTACATGAATTACAATTCACATTCTTTGATGGAAGTGGTGATGGTACTACAACAACTGGTTCATTTGATGAGGTTTATGTTTATCAAAAAGAAGGTAATTTGTTAGTATGGGATACCTTTACTCAGAATGAAGGTAACTTTAAATTAAGAAACAGAGTAAACCATACAACAAATTCAAAAGTTAGAATGTTTGCCTCTCAATCTAAATTAAACTTATACGCTAGTGAAGGTGGTGCAGATGCACAATATTCAGTAGAACTTGAAAAGGGTATTAACTATCAGATATCATCATCTTTAACTCCAGGTGATTTGAATCAAATAGATTTTACAATATATGATTCTGATGGTTTAAATATGAGAACCGGAGTAGACGGGTTGGTATCTACATTTACCAGTCCGACAACTCAGTCTATATCATTTGAACCTGCAAAGAGTGGAAAATATATATTTGCATATTCATATTTCAACTCAACCAATTCTCCTATGACTGGTTCATTAGATGATTTTAAAATAACATATTCAGGTAGTATATCAACAGCCGCTATATCAGAAGCAGGTTGGAATACTAATTCAGGTGGTGCTACTTGGTACACATCCTCTATTGATAATACAACGTATTCACAAACATTTAGTAAGTATAACACTAATCTAAATACAGATGTAACAAAATATGTAACAGATATTCTATCTGGTTCTAGACCAAATGATGGATTCTTAATTAAAAGAAATAGTTCAGAAGAATCTAATACTCTAAAGTATGGTTCATCTAAATTCTTCTCAAATAATACTCATACTATATATGTTCCTACCTTAGAAGTTAAGTGGGATGATTCTACTTTCAATACTGGAACACTATCATCATTAACAGCAGATGATATTACATTATATATGAAGAACCTTAAAACAGAATATAAAGAATTATCAACATCTAAATTAAGAGTTGTTGGTAGAGAAACATATCCTCAAAGAAGTTTTACCAATTCGGCACCATACAACCAAATTAAATATCTCCCATCAACTACTTATTACCAGGTTAGGGATGTAGAAACAAATTTAGTGTTGATTCCGTTTGATACAACTTATACAAAGGTTAGTTGTGATTCAGTAGGAAACTTCTTTGATTTTAGATTTAATACATTACAACCTGAGAGATTTTATCAATTCGAATTTAGAGTTGATAGAAGTGGTAACAAACAATATTTCGATGGGTTCATATTTAAAGTGGTAAGATAATGGCAGCAACAAACACACAATCCAATACAACAGTAGAGCAGGAAGCAGTCGACCTTAGACCTATAAAACGAAATAGCTCTAAACAAATTGTTTCATATGCATTAGAAGAAGATTCTGATAAGGATTATGGTACTCACAAAATACCAGCAGTCTATGAAGGATATGATATGGCTGTATATAGACGTACATTGGATATGTTATCAAATGAACTATTTGCAACACCACCAGAAGCAACAATTGATATATTGAGTCAAACCCCAATCAATGAACAAGATTTATATGTTCAGGGTGTTTCTATCAAATCAGTTATTCAAGAAGAAGGATTTGATGATGTGTTTAGTGGTAGATACGAATTAACACCATCCGCTCCATCTTGGAGAGATGTGATGGGTAGAGGTTATGAAAACACACACTTTAGTGGTATATCTTACTATGAAAAAGCAGTTAGAGAAGATACTGATGGGTATGTTAAGTGGGCTGGTTTTAAAGAAATCCCTTGGGATTTAGCAGTATATGGACCACCACTTCAAGACGGCGGATATATAATTACACAAGAACTTATAGATTCAGGACGTGATATACAAATAAGTGCAACTGTTGGAATGAAACAAGGTAATTCAAATGAATGGACTGAAATTACCCAAGAGGTAGATATCCATCTTAGAAGAACACCGAACTCACCATCTTGGTCAGCAAAAAAAGTAGGTGGGTTATTCAGTTCAGCTAATGGGCCTCGATACCCAATGCACAATTTGACTTTTAGAGTAAATAACAGTGGAATGCAAGTTGGTGATAGATGGGAAATTAGAAGTAAAACTGGTTCTAGAAACAAACAAAACTTTATATATGGTGATAAATCTATATTTGAAGTAAAAGTATTAGAACCAAATTCAGATATGCAACCATGGCCAAACACAGATGGGGCAGACCCGTTGGTGGTAGACCCAAATGGGGGAACTGAGAACACAGTGACTACAACTGCAAGTAATAAGTAATTCAAGGTAATAAGATATGGCAATAGATAGATTCCAAAATAAAGATTTATTAGTATCAGGTAAAGTACCTGTTGAGAGAGTACAGGTGTATGACTTAGCAGACCATGCCAATCTAGAGAAATCAGATTTATATCTAAATGTTGTAGAAAATGGTTCACGAATGGAATCTCATATTTACTCTGCTGATAAGTTGGTTAAATCACTTGAAAATACTGTATTGAATTGGAGTAATAATGTAAAAGATGATGAACCACAAAAGATAAATTTCTTAACGCATCCTGAAAGAGATGTTAGATTGGCTGGGCTTGAATCTGGGTATTATAGTATTGTTAATAACTTTCTAAAATCAGTATCACCTATAATGAAGGTGATAAACATAAACTCCGATTCAACCGAATTAGAACTACAAGTAGAAAACACATCTGGTGTGGCTGGTTTAAAAACGTTATTCAATCAAATGAATACACATCCAAATCAAGATACTAGAATGCCAAATCTTGGATTGAATTTTAGTAATAATGAAATATCAATCATAACCGATGTAAGTTTTGCTAATAATCCAAAAATAGGTTATATTGAGGAAACCATATCTCATCCGACTAGTAGCTATGGAGAAGCGCCAACATTCTTTTCACCAACAAATGATGGAGACCATTGGGTTGAATTTTATAATGAAAAGTTATCTAATGGAGTACCTAATATTGGTAATAATAACGTATTTACAGCAACAGGTCGTAGTGCTAAATTTACGTTAGATGTAAGTACTGGTACGGCTATATGGTTGCAAGAAGTAAATACGGATAATAACCCAATCTTTTTTACTAATGAATTAGGACCTGATGGTGAACCAATTGATGAATCAAGATATTATTTTATACCTACTGGAGCACAGTTATATAACTTAGAACCTAAAACAAATGCTTATAGAAAAACCACTAACTCTAGAATAGATAAAACAACAAAGGTTAGGTTTTATGATGCTCGAATAGATGACTCCAAAATTACAAATGTAATTGTAAAGTTATATAAACCATTAAAAGATGGGTTATCACCATTTGATTGTACTATTGATAAATTTTTGATAGCATCATATGTGGAGAGAATTTTATTATATGAATTTGATAAGCCGGAAGACCAGCCAAATTTCTCATCTCCTAACTTTAAGATTGATATGGGTAACTATGGAAAATCTCAAGGTACTGATTTAAAAAGTTGGAATGATTTATTAGATACCAACCTTTCAACATCACAACAGATAATTGATAAATATATTAGTGGTTCATTTGGTAGTGTAAATCTTAATTTAGATTATACTCACTTTGGTAACTTTGTAAAATACTCATCAGCTGTAGAGCGTGTAAACAATTTAAAATATAAATTGAGTCTTATAGAATCGTATGATTCAAGAATAAACACATTAGAATCGGTGAGTGGTTCTGAGGCGTTAACTAACATATCACAATCTGTATCTAGAAGAGATGCAGTTGTTAGTGGTATGGATGGTTGGGAACGTTGGATGTATAGAGAATCTACGGGTTCATTATATACACACTATAGTTCTTCTAATTACCCATTAGAACCTTGGCCAAAACAAAGTACATATCCTAATGTAAATTATAGTGTAACTTCATCTGAAGCAATAAGCGCTTATAATGGGTTGATTGATTCAGCTAGTATATTCGATGCGCTTAATGATGCAAGATTAACAAAAATAGTTCCAGCAGCAATTGTTGAGGACCCGTTAAATAAAGAATATGTTTTATTCGTAGATATGATTGGACATCATTTTGATATAACTTGGTCTTATATAAACGCATTAACATCTGTTAACGAAAGAGAAGAACATCCATACGATGGTATGCCAAACGAACTTCTTTATGATGTAGCAAAATCTATGGGTTGGAAAC
>Ga0233432_10004699_pt1 | contig 12044 bp, 10 predicted proteins | sample SI_122_August201_6_FD_179870 | JGI IMG/M metagenome (GOLD analysis project Ga0233432, IMG submission 179870) | Seawater microbial communities from Saanich Inlet, British Columbia, Canada - SI_122_August2016_10_MG | ecosystem: Environmental > Aquatic > Marine > Inlet | place: Canada: British...
AAGATCTGATTTATTATCTCCAGTGCCAAACAGTTCAGAAGAATTAGCTAATCAAAATTTAAAAAACAACATATTTTTATCCAATAATAATGATGGTGTTGAAGCTGTTGATTATTTGATAGTTACATCTGAAGAAATGTTAAGTCAAGCCAATAGATTAGCTGAAATCAACAGAGATGTAAATAATCTAAATGTTAAGGTTGTTGATTTAAAAACAATTTATAATGAATTTAATTCTTCTAATCCTGATGTATCTGCAATTAGAAATTTTGTTAAATATGTTTATGATAATTCTGATGGTAATTTGAAGTATCTGTGTTTATTTGGAGATGCTTCTTACGATTATAAAGATAGGATATCTAACAACACAAATATTGTTCCTTCATGGCATTCTTTATCCAGTTTTAGTTTATCAAGTTCATTTATTTCTGATGATTTTTTTGGTATGATGGATTTAAATGAAGGTACGATGAGTTCTTCAGATAAATTAGATATAGCAGTTGGAAGAATTTTAGCTGACAGCCCCCAGCGAGCTAAAGAGTTAGTTGATAAAATTGAATCTTATTATAGTGAAGAATCATTTGGAAGTTGGAGAAATAATACTATCGTAATAGCTGATGATGTAGATGAGTCTTGGGAAGACATAATTCAAAGCACATCTGATTCATTAGCTACTTTAATTGAAATTAATAAACCATCAATAAACATCAAGAAAATATATGCAGACTCATATGTGCAAGAATCCACGTCTGGTGGAGAGAGATACCCAGAGGTTAATAATGCAATAGTTGAAGGAATCGAAGTAGGAGCATTAGTTGTAAATTATTTTGGCCATGGTGGTGAAGATGGCATAGCTAGAGAAAGAATTTTTGATAAAATTGATGCTACTGAGCTATTAAATAAAAATAAATTAAATTGTTTTGTTTCAGTAACCTGTGAGTTCACAAAATTTGATAATCCAAATAGAGAAACTGCTGGTGAGTTTTTGTATTGGAATAAAAACGGTGGTGCAATAGGACTAATAACTACTACTCGTCAGATTTTTGTTAGCGTTGGTGTTGATTTCAATATTACGCTACAACAGTATCTTTTCAATCTAAATTCGAATACTACATATAGTATGGCAGAGGCTCTAAGATTAACCAAAAATGACTCTGAAATTTCTAATATTATTCAAAGAAGATTAGTGTTTTTTATTGGAGATCCTGCAATGAAATTAGCTTTTCCAGATCCAAATATAAAAATAACGAGTGTTAATGATATTCCTTTAAGTGATTTCAATGAACCTTTAAAGGCTTTGAGTTTAGTTAATATTAAAGGGCAAGTTGAGGGATTTGGAGGTGAAGTATTGACTAATTACAATGGAGAGTTGACTTCCACTGTATTTGATAAAAACATTTTAAGATCAACTTTAGCCAATGACAATGTTTATGAAAATAATGAGCCAATAATTCTTGACTTTACCACTCTTGGTGAAACAATTTTTAAAGGTAAAGCATCTATTTCTAACGGACTATTTGACTTTAATTTTGTGGTCCCTAGAGATATAGGTATTCCAGTTGATAACGGTAAGTTTAGTTTATATTCAGAAAACGCTAATCTCAATATAGATAACTCAGGAAATGAAATGAGTATACTAATTGGTGGTATTAATGAAAATGCTGAAAATGACAACACAGGGCCCGATATTAATTTATATATGAATGATGAGAGTTTTATCGATGGAGGTATCACTAATGAAAACCCGTTTTTAATAGTTAAATTATTTGATGAAAATGGGATAAATACATCCAGTGGAATTGGTCATGATATTACTGCTGTTTTAGATGGAGATAATTCAAATACTTTTCAATTAAATGATTATTATGAAGCAGAATTAGACGATTATCAAAATGGTAGTATTAAATACCCCTTAAGAGACTTGGAACCAGGCCTTCATACTATAAATTTTAAAGCATGGGATGTATTTAATAACTCATCTTCTAGTGAAATTCAATTTCTAGTTAACGATCAAAATGACAAATTAATTATTTCAAACGTATTGAATTATCCTAATCCGTTTGTTAATTATACTGAATTTTGGTTCAATCACAATAGTAGTGATGTTTTGGACGTTCTAATACAAATATTTACAGTGTCAGGTAAACTTGTTAAAACTATAAGCCAACAAACAAATCTCTCTGGATCATCATCTTTATCTAGGGATGTGATTTGGGATGGCCGAGATGAATATGGTGACAGATTAGCAAAAGGGGTTTACGTTTATAAACTTCGGGTGAGATCTTTACAAACAAATAAAAAAACCCAAAAAATTCAAAAACTTGTCATACTGTAATATTAAAGTATATTTGTTAAATTAAAGAATAAATTAAATGAGGTATCATATTATATTTTTGACATTACTAATGTTATTCAGCTCTGAATTAATTGCACAAACTGAAACTCAGATTGTTCCCAATCCAAATGATAGTAGAGTAATAACTACTGGGGTTCCTTTTTTATTGATAGCTTCTGATGCAAGAGCAGCTGCAATGGGTGACATGGGTGTGGCAACTCACGTTGATACATATTCTCAGCACTGGAACCCATCAAAATATGCTTTTTCAGAATCCAAATCAGGTTTTGGAATTAGTTATACTCCTTACCTTAGTAAACTAGTAAATGATATTTCACTTGGTAATATTACTTATTTCAACAGGCTAAACGAAAGAAGTGCATTTGCGGCAAGCTTTAAATACTTTAGTTTAGGAGAAATTGAGCTTATTCAAGACGAATTTTCTGAGGCATTAGTAACAAAACCCAATGAACTAACCATGGATGTTTCATATTCCTTAAGACTAGCTGATCAATTTTCAATGGGAGTTTCTCTAAGATATCTAAGATCAGATTTAAAGATTAGTCAAGTTGATGATACTGCAATTGCAGCAAGTTCATATGCTGTTGATCTTTCGGGATATTACCAAGGTGAAGAACAGGCTTATAATGATTTTAATGGAAGATGGAGAGCAGGTTTTATAATTCAGAATCTTGGTCCAAAAATTAAATATGACGAATCTGCTGTATCAGCAAGTTTTTTACCAACTATGCTTAGATTAGGTGGTGGTTTTGATTTTATATTGGATTCATACAATAAGGTTTCTGTAACTGCTGAATTTTCAAAACTACTAGTCCCAACTCCCCCGTTACTCGGTACATTTACTGATTATAATGATGACAATGGTAATGGTATTTTTGATGAAGAAGAAGAGCAAGTTGGTCTACCCTACACTGGAATTATAAGTGGTAAGCCAAATGATGTAGACTTTTTAGCTGGAGTTTTTCAATCTTTTTCAGATGCTCCAGGAGGATTTAGTGAAGAATTGCGTGAGTTTACATGGTCATTAGGCGCAGAATATACTTATGAAGATTCTTTTGCTTTAAGAGCAGGTTTTTTCAATGAAAGTGAAGATAAAGGAGCTAGGAAATTTTTAGCTCTTGGAGCAGGATTTAAATTCACAGGTACAAATATTGATTTATCTTATTTATTTTCTGCATCAAAAGTTCCAAGTCCATTAGAAAATACTCTAAGATTTTCTTTAACTTTTAATTTTGGTGACAATGAATATTATGAATATTAAAAATATCATATGAAAAAGATCTCAATTAATTCAAACTTTTTAGTTTATGATTCAATTGATGATTTGCCAACTCAAGCTGTAAAATTGTTTGAATCTGCCAAAAAAATAAGAAAAACAGCTTATTCTAAATATTCAAATTTTTCTGTTGGTGTTTCTGTTTTGATGGATAATGGTGAAGTTATAAGTGGAACTAATCAGGAAAATGCTGCATATCCGTCAGGAATTTGTGCTGAAAGAACAGCTTTATTTTATGCCAATTCAAAATATCCTAATTCTAATATTATTTGTTTGGCTATTGTAGCTGGTTCTAATTCTAAAGTTAATGAAACTCCAATTGCTCCATGTGGTGGTTGTAGACAGGTTATTTCTGAGCTTGAGACCAAACAAGACTCACCTATTGGGATGTATTTTATGGGTGAGAAAGGTAAGGTGGTTTTTACTGAATCAATTGAAAATTTACTGCCTTTCCAGTTTGATTCTTCTTTTTTATAAAAAATTCTATTATTTACTTTTTTTAAATAGACTTCAATGATTATTTTTGTAGTTGATTTTACAGATTTATCAAAAAAATAACCAAAGAGACTTATTTGAAATGGTATGAAGACATGCTTTTTTGGAGAAAGTTTGAAGATAAGCTAGCTGCTGTTTACATTCAACAAAAAGTTAGGGGTTTTCTGCATTTATACAATGGTCAGGAGGCTGTTTTAGCTGGAGCACTACATGTTATGGATCTATCTAAAGATAAAATGATAACTGCTTACAGGAATCATGTTCAACCGATAGGTATGGGGGTTGATCCAAAAAAAGTGATGGCAGAGTTATATGGAAAAAAAACAGGTACTTCTCAAGGATTGGGCGGTTCCATGCATATTTTTTCTAAAGAACATAGATTTTTTGGAGGACATGGAATCGTTGGTGGTCAAATTCCATTAGGAGCAGGTATTGCATTTGGGGATAAGTATCATGGTTCTGATGCAGTTACTTTATGCTGTTTTGGAGATGGAGCTGCTAGACAAGGGTCACTTCATGAGGCTTTTAATTTAGCGATGCTTTGGAAATTACCGGTGGTGTTTATTTGTGAAAACAATGGCTACGCTATGGGTACTTCAGTTGAAAGAACTGCAAATCATACAGATATTTGGAAACTTGGTTTAGGATATGAAATGCCATGTGGCCCGGTAGATGCAATGAGTCCGGAAAAGGTTGCAGAAGCACTAAGCCCTGCTATTGAAAGAGCTAGAAATGGAGAAGGTCCAACATTTTTAGAAATGAAAACTTATAGATACAGAGGTCATTCGATGAGTGATGCTCAACACTACAGAACTAAAGATGAAGTAGCTGAGTATAAAAAAATTGATCCTATAACTCAAGTTAAAGATTTAATCCTAAAGAAAAAATATTCAACTCAAGAAGAATTGTCAAAAATTGATGATAAAGTAAAAAATAAGGTTAAAGAATGCGAGAAATTTGCTGAAGAGTCTGACTATCCAGATACAAGTCTCATGTATGATGCAGTATATGAGCAAGATGATTATCCTTTTTTAACACATAAATTATAATTATGGCAGAATTAATAAAAATGCCTAGACTTAGTGATACCATGGAAGAAGGAACAGTTGCTTCGTGGTTAAAAAAAGTTGGTGATAAAGTTGAGGAGGGAGATATCCTTGCAGAAATTGAAACGGATAAAGCTACAATGGAGTTTGAATCTTTTTATGAAGGAACTCTACTTTATATTGGTGTTCAAGTTGGAGAAACAACAAATGTTGATGACCCTTTGGCTATTATTGGTGAACCAAACGAGGACTATACAAGTTTGTTGAGTTCATCTGATGACTCAAAGAAAGTTAACGAGGTTAAAGATGAAGTCACGAAGGAATTAAACAAAGAAGACTCAAAGAAATTAGAAAATGATTCTAATAATAACAATTCTGTTCCTGATGGTGTAAGTGTGGTTACTATGCCAAGACTTAGTGATACTATGGAGGAAGGAACAGTTGCTACATGGCTAAAGAAAGTTGGAGATAATGTTGATGAAGGAGATATTCTTGCAGAAATCGAAACAGACAAAGCTACAATGGAGTTTGAGTCTTTTCAGTCAGGTGTACTATTGTATATTGGACTAAATGAAGGTGAGTCTGCAAAAGTAGATGATTTGTTAGCTATTATTGGACCTAAAGGGGTTGAAGTTTCTCACTTGGTTGATAACTTTAGCATGTCTAATCAAGAGTCGGTAGTTAATGAAACAAAGCCAGAAGAAGTTAAGATCGAAGAATCTAAACCAACTATAGAACACAAACCTACAGAAGCAATTAAAGTTGAGCCTAAATCAGATAAAAGAATATTTATTTCTCCACTTGCTAAAAAATTAGCAAAAGAAAAGAATATTAATATAAATACTATTTCTGGATCTGGAGAAAATGGACGTATTATTAAAATTGATATAGAAAATTATCAAGTTGGATCTCCTACAAGTGTAGTTTTAGATTTAACGGAATCTTTTGAAGAAGTTAATCATTCTCAGATGAGAAAAGTTATTGCCAAAAGGTTAGGTCAATCAAAATTTTCCGCTCCTCATTACTACTTAAGTGTTGAGTTTGATATGACTAATGCAATTTCCTTTAGAAATCAATATAATTCTATTCCAGACACCAAAGTTTCATTTAATGATATTATCGTTAAAGCTGCATCTATGGCATTAATTGATAGTCCTAAGGTCAACTCTCAATGGTTTGAAGACCGAATCAGATATAATAAACATGTTCACATTGGAGTTGCAGTTGGAGTAGATGATGGATTAATTGTTCCAGTTTTGAAGTTTGCTAACCAGCAAAAACTTTCAAATATTGGAGCTATGGTTAAAGATTTTGCTCAGAAGGCAAGATCTAAAAAATTAACTCCTCAAGAAATGGAAGGTAGTACATTTACTATATCTAATCTTGGAATGTTTGATATAGAAAGTTTTACATCTATTATTAACCCTCCAAATACTGCAATCTTATCCGTAGGTTCAATCATTGAAAAGCCTGTTGTCAAAAATGGAAACATTGTGGTCGGAAATACAATGAAGTTAACTCTTGCTTGTGATCATAGAGTTGTAGATGGATTAACAGGCGCTAAGTTTTTACAGAGCCTAAGAGGGTATGTAGAAAATCCAGTAACAATGCTTGTCTAGCATTTTACTTTATTAATTTACTATCTTTAATCAAAACTAATTTGAATAATCATGTCTAAAAATGTCATTATTACTGGAACTAGTAGAGGGATAGGTCTAGAGCTTATCAAACTATTTTCTAATTCAGGATTTAATGTGTTATCACTTTCCAGAAATATAACCAACGCAGAAAAATTAAATTTAAATAACACCTCTTTTTTGCCCTTTGACATCACTAAAGAAAATGATCATTTACTAGTTAATAAATTTATTTCGAAAAACTGGAAATCTGTAGATATATTAATAAATAATGCAGGTTTATTGATTAATAAAAATTTTCAAGAAACTAGTTTTGATGATTTTAATAATGTTTACAACACTAATGTTTTTGGTGTTGCAAGGCTGATTCAAGTCTGTCTTCCTTTTATGAAAAAAAATGGACAGGTAATTAACATAAGTTCAATTGGTGGAGTTCAAGGAAGTGTAAAATTTCCTGGTTTGTCCGCTTACAGCTCTAGTAAAGGTGCATTAATTACTTTGACAGAAATGTTAGCAGAAGAATATAAAGAATCGAAAATAAATTTTAATGTATTGGCTTTAGGTGCTGTTCAAACTGAAATGTTGGAAGAAGCATTTCCTGGTTATAAAGCATCAGTATCTGCAAAAGAAATGGCAGATTATATTTATGACTTTTCCATAAAAGGATCTAAAATTATAAATGGAAAAATAATTCAAATTTCATCTACTACACCATAGTATGCAATTATATAAGGATTTCATACCAACAAGCTCTATTTCTTATGTCGAAGATTTACTTAAACGCTATCAGATTGAAATTAAAATAAAGTCTGAGCGCAGAACCAGACATGGAGATTTTAGAGTTTTAAGTAATGGTAATTGCTTAATTACTGTCAATTCTAATTTAAATAAATATAGATTTTTAATTACATTAATTCATGAAATTACTCATCTCTATGTATATAAACTTTTTAAAAATACAGTTAAACCACATGGTGTAGAGTGGAAAAATCAATTTAGAATCTTAATTTTACCTGTTTTAAACCCTGATGTTTTTCCAAAAGCGCTTCTGCCTTTACTTGCTAATTATTTTAAAAATCCTAAAGCTTCTACCGATTCAGATATAGAATTAGTTAAAGTGCTGAAAAGTTATGATTTATGTGATGATAAAAATTATATACATGAACTAGATTTGGGTAGAAAATTTAGTATTTACAATGGAAAAATTTTTAAATTGGAAGAGAAACTAAGAAAGAGATATAAATGTATTGAAATTGAAACAGGTAAATATTACTTGTTTAATGCCAATTCAGAAATTAATTTAAACTTTTAATCATGAGTAAAACTATTGCTGTTAGTGGATATTTTGACCCAATTCATGTTGGTCATTTAGATTATCTAGAAATGTCAAAGAAACTTGGAGACAAACTAATTGTTATTGTTAATAATAATAACCAATGTGTACTTAAAAAAGGTAAACCTTTTATGGACGAACATGATAGAGTTCGTATTGTAGCAGCTTTAGATATTGTTGACGAGGTTTTTTTATCAATAGACACAGATAAAACAGTTTGTAAATCACTTGAGGCTATTAAACCTGATGTTTTTGCAAATGGAGGAGATAGAGCTACTTCAGAAGTTCCAGAATCTTTTGTTTGTAGTAAGTATAATATTGAAATGGTTGACGGTTTAGGGGATAAGATTAGAAGCTCCTCCACTTTAACTGGGCTAAAACAATTAAAATAATGAATCAAAATAATAATATTTTTGAAAATTTTAGTCAATTATTTTATGATACACGAATATATTTAGTCAATCTTCTAGATTTTAGAAAAGATGCTGACCAAATTAGTACTATTGAAGAAATAAAAGCTAATATCCAGTTTAAGGGTGCAACAGCTTGGATTCTTATCTGTTCAATTTTAGTAGCTTCTATTGGACTAAACACTAATTCAATTCCAGTTGTTATTGGAGCAATGTTAATTTCACCCTTAATGGGTCCTATTTTGGGGGTTGGCTTATCTATTGCAATAAATGATATTGACACCTTAAAAACCTCTTTAATAAGTCTAGGAACTATGATATTGCTTAGTGTCCTTACCTCATTTGTTTATTTTTGGATTTTTGATATCAATGCAGATACTTCTGAGTTGTTTGCAAGAACTAGACCCGATATTAGAGAAATTTTAATTGCATTTTTTGGAGGGCTAGCTCTAATAATTGCAACAACTAAAAAAGGAACGATTGCCACTGTAATATATGGTGTTGCAATAGCGACTGCTCTAATTCCACCACTGTGTACAGCTGGTTATGGAATAGCGGTTGGAGATTTGGATTATTTTCTTGGTGCTATGTATTTATTTATAATAAATACAATTTTTATAGCCCTTGCCACATTTATAGTGACCAAATTTTTAAAATTCCCAATGATTAATTATGTGGATTCTATTAAAAGAAAGAGGATTTCTAGATTTGCAACTTTAGCAGCCGTAATAGTTATGATTCCTGCTGTTTGGACATTTGTAAATGTTGTAAATGAAAGCAATTTTAAAAATGATGCATTGAAATTCTTAAATTCTGAACTTGATATTCTTCCAAACTCAAAATATATTAAGAAAAATACTGTTGTTCAGTATCATTCAGATAAACCTTCTGTTATTGAATTAACAACTTTGGGTAACGATCAAATATCAAAAGAAATTGAGTTTGTTCTAAATACAAAAATGAAAAACTACAGTTCTTTAAATAATACCGAGTTAATTATTAATCAAAGTATTTTTAGAGAAATCAATAATCTTGAATATATGGAGGAATTGAGATCTAGAGACTCTTTAGATCTACTTTCACAAACTCAAAAAATTAATTTTTTAGAAGATAAAGTTCAAGAGCTTTTAGTTTTAGAGAAAAACTATATTGAATTCCCTAATTTACTAAAAGAATTAAATATTAATTATTCTGAAATAGACGAGTTCTCTTACTCAAATATCCTTAAATCAGATTTTAAATCTATAGACACAGTTTCTGTTTTTTATGTAAAATGGAATGATAGTTTAGTTAACGAAGTTGATGTTACAAGAAAGTCTTCTCAATTAGAAAAGTGGTTAAAGTATAAATTGAATCTTGATTCAATTATAATTAAAAGGGAATTTTAATAATGTTATTATTATTTGTTAAATGTTTCTCTAACTTTTCTGTATAGGTTAGATGAGTACACGAAATCAGTTACAGCATTGTTGTCTGTTTTGAAAATATTTTCTTTACTTCCTTCCCATTCTTTTAGCCCATCTTTTAGAAAAATAATTTTATCACCAATTTCCATCACTGAATTCATGTCATGAGAATTAATTACAGTGATAATATTGTATTCTGTAGTAATTTCTTTAATTAAGTTATCAATTATTATAGCAGTTTTTGGGTCTAAACCCGAGTTGGGTTCATCACAAAATAAATACTTTGGATTGTTAACTATTGCTCGGGCAATAGCAACTCTTTTTTGCATTCCACCAGAAGCTTCACTAGGCATTTTTTTATTTACATTAATCAAGTTAACTCTTTTTAAGACAAAATTGGCTCTATCTTCAATCTCATCATTTTTATAATTTGTAAACATTTTTAATGGTAACATAACATTTTCTTCAATATTCATTGAGTCGAATAGTGCACTTCCTTGAAAAACTGTACCAATTTTTGATTTTAGTTTCATTTTCTCATTTTCACTAAGCTCATTTAGTTTTTTATTGCCATAAAATATATCACCTTCATCGTAACTATGAAGATCTAATAAGCATTTTAGTAGAACAGTTTTACCTGACCCACTTTGCCCTATTATTAGACTAGTTTCACCACTGTTAAATTCAGCATTAATTCCTTTAAGGACCTCAATGTTATTAAAAGATTTATATAGTTGATTTATTTTTAACATTAGGACAGTAACATTTGAGTTAATATAAAGTTGATTAATATTATAGAAACACTCGTCCATACAAATGATGTAGTACTAGCTTTGCCAACTTCAAGAGCTCCCCCTCTCATGTAATACCCATGAAATGAAGGGATAGTGGCTAGTATAAAAGCGAATATAAATGTTTTAATAAATGAATAGGCCATGTGAAATGGTATGAAATCCATTTGTACCCCAGCTATGAAATCATCAACAGAACTATAACCTCCAAAAATACATGCAATTAACCCGCCTAAAACACCTACAAACATAGATATTGAAATAATAAATGGGTATACCAGCATTGCTACTGCTTTTGGAAAAACTAGATAATTTAATGGGTTTATTCCCATTACTTCTAGTGCATCAATCTGTTCTGTAACTCTCATAGATCCTATACTTGAGGTTATAAATGATCCAACTTTACCTGCCATAATTATAGAAATAATTGTTGGTGCGAATTCTAAAACAATAGATTGCCTTGTGGCAAAACCGACTAAATAATTTGGTAAAAGAGGGTTTTCCATATTTAGTGCTGTTTGTATTGTAATAACACCTCCTATAAAAAATGAAACAAAAGCAATTATGCCTAATGAATTTATTACAAGATCCTCAATATCTTTTAAAATTAACTGTTTCATAACGCTCCATTTTGTTGGCTTATGGAACATTTTATTAATCATTATAAAGTATAATCCTATGTTGTGAAGATGACGCATTGAAATATTGGAATAATTAACACTAAATTAAATTTTAATATTTATTAAATGGTTATTTTTAAAAAAAATTTTAAAACTCAATTTTAATGAATAAAATATTAATTTCTTTAGTGTTTTCGATTTTTAGCAGTTGTAATTTAACTCCCAAAGCCTCTGGCTTAGATTTAGATAAACCTAAACTAGTTGTATCAATTGTTGTTGATCAAATGAGGTTTGATAATTTAGATAAATATAAAGAAAGCTACTCTAATAATGGCTTTAATAGGTTGATACGTGAGGGGTTTAACTTAAAAAATAATCATTTTAATTATGTGCCAACAGTTACAGGTCCTGGTCATTCGTCTATTTCAACTGGATCAACCCCAAAGACTCATGGTATAGTTGGAAACAATTGGTTTGATAAAAAAACACAGAAAGATGTTTATTGTACCACTGATTTAAATTATGAAAATTTAGGAGGCAACGCTTATTCCGCAAAAATGTCACCCAATAATTTGTTGGTTAATACCTTAGGAGATTTAAATAGGATTGAAAATGACATGAATTCAAAAACAATTTCTATTGCGATTAAAGATAGAGGTTCAATCTTAATGGGT
>Ga0233432_10004700_pt1 | contig 12042 bp, 8 predicted proteins | sample SI_122_August201_6_FD_179870 | JGI IMG/M metagenome (GOLD analysis project Ga0233432, IMG submission 179870) | Seawater microbial communities from Saanich Inlet, British Columbia, Canada - SI_122_August2016_10_MG | ecosystem: Environmental > Aquatic > Marine > Inlet | place: Canada: British...
TTCAGTCATTTGCTCAACCCGGCGACGGGAATGCCCGTAAAGAGTCTTGCAAGCGTCAGCGTGATCGCTGAACAAAGCGTTGTTGCGGGCTCGATCGCAACCATTGCATTGCTTAAGGGACAAGCGGCCGGACTGCGCTGGCTTAGGGCCCTGGAGTGCCCCTTTCTGGCAATTGATGCGAGCGGGAAGTTTTGTACGCGTTCAGGTCAGGAGGGTGATGCAGGACCAGGAAGTGACCTGGATCAAAAATTTACACGTTTAACCTCTATTAAGCCAAATTAAGGACGCATCTCAATGAGTCGACGCCTGCTACCGCTACTGCTCGTTTTTGCATCCCTTAGCGCATTGGGCGACGATGCGGCGCTCTTTTCACTTTATAAAACCGGCGTGGCGCCGATCATTCAAGGCACCTGTATTGGGTGTCATGCTAGCGGCGGCGCGGCCAGGTCAACCAGGCTTGTTTATGCCTCCGGCTCGTCAACCTCGGTTCAGGAAGCAAACTTCAACCTGGTCCGGTCTTACATTGAAGCTAATATCAAAAATGGTTCGCAGTACACGTTTTTAAACAAAGGGCAGGGGCAGGGCCACGGTGGCGGTAACCAGCTGCGTCGAGCGGAAGATGTCCAAGCGATCAGGGAGTTTATCGACGCCATTGCATTGACATTAAGCGATGCGGACGAGGATGGCGTCACAAACGATTTAGACAATTGCCAGGACGTGTCCAATGCGGACCAAGCAGATCTCGACCAAGACGGCAAAGGCGACGTCTGTGATGCGGATATCGATGGGGACCAAATATCGAACACCGATGAAACTGCGCAAGGCACGTCGCCAGATAAGGCTGATTCCGACGGCGATGGCGTTTTAGATGGCATCGACGCATTGCCTTTGGACGCCAGTGAAAGCAGTGATCGCGACGGCGATGGCACGGGCGATAATGCCGATGCTTTTCCGGATGATTCTGCCGAGACCCAGGACAGCGATAACGATGGAGTGGGCGACGTTCGGGATGCCTTTGATGATGATCCCTTTGAGTTTGAAGATACGGATGGCGATGGGGTGGGGAACAATGCTGATGTCTTTCCCGATAATTCTGCCGAGACGCAAGATAGCGATAATGATGGGGTAGGAGACGTTCGAGATGTCTTTGATGACGATCCCACTGAATTTGAGGATACGGATGGCGACGGGGTGGGCGATGTCGCGGACCTTGATGATGACGGCGATGGATTTAGCGATGCGCAGGAAATTGCCGACGGCACCAATCCTAAAAGTCGTTTTTCATGCGGATCATGCCCGTTCAGTTTTGATGTGGATGAGAGCCAAGCGGCGCAACCGTTGACGGATGGCTTATTAGTTATACGACACTTGTTCGGGTTCAGTGGTGATGCCCTGACATCGGGCGCGGTCGCAGGTTTGGCTGACAGAGCGTCCTCAGAGGGTATTACAAGCTATCTAACGGACGCTGATGCTGAACTCGACATTGACGGCGATGGTGAGTCTAAGCCGCTTACAGATGGCCTATTATTGATCCGGTATTTGTTCGGGTTTCGGGGTGATGCTTTGATCTCTGGCGCGATTGGTTCTGACGCCGAGCGGGATACGGCGGAGGCCGTCGAGGCGTATATCAAGGCGCGGGTGCCCGCGCAATAACTTGGTTTCGAGCCAGCGGCAATTGGCGCACGTTATGGTTGATGGCGAAAGCAGCGTTAGACCGAAATTCTGAGCGAGTCATAAAAGAGACAGCAGGCAGGCGGACCTAATCTGGTTGGGAAGCCTGCGATAGACGGTGGCAGTCGGGCTGTGCAATAACCAGTCTTAAATGTTTAGCAATTCTTTCTCGGTCGGTTCTGAATTGCTGAAATCCACAAGCACGGCTCGCAAAGCAGAAGGGCTTGATGACATGCTGTGCAGCATCGCTATAACAGCCCTCAATGCCGACCAGCGCTTTAGGACCGCGGCTAGTGGATGATGTCCTGGCGGATGGTGGCGCTTTCGTTTGGTTCCAGGACGACCTTGAAGCCGGCAGTTACTTCAAAAGGCCGTCAGGAAGTTTGAGCACTCAGGGCGCTTTAATGTGAACCGAGCCTTGATCAGGGATGACGTTGCTGAGACCTTCATAGATATCATCGGTCCACCGGGTGTGCCCAACGCCAGCTGAATATCCGCCATCGACGGGTAAGGTGATGCCGGTGAGGTAGCTACCCGCATCCGATGCCAGCATCAATAGCGGTCCGGCCAGCTCTTCGAGGGTACCCAATCGGCCTAACGGCGTTTTGTTATTGATATAGGTCTCATATCCCGGCACGGCGAGGTAAGGGCCCGTCATTTCGCTCGGGAAGTATGCAGGCGCTAGCGCGTTGACGCGAATGCCGCGGTCTGCCCAGCTGCAGGCCAGATTCCGCGTTAAATTGATCACGCCTGCCTTCGAGGTTTGATACGCCAAAGGGTGATCGCCACTACCGCCCATTCCGAGTACCGAGGTTAGATTGATAATGGCGCCGCCTTTGCCATCGGCCAACATTCGTTTGCCAGCTTCCTGGCAGCAATACCACAGGCCTGATAAATTGGTCTTCAATGTGGCCTCAAACAGTTCATGGGGAAGCTTTTCAGGTACAAAGCCGCCATCGCCAACTTGGCCTGCATTATTCACCACAATATCGATGCGACCGCATCCAGCCCAAGCTTGTTCCATCATCGCCGCAACTGCGTCGGGCTGGTCAACATCGCAGGCAATGGCGATGGCCTTACCGCCGGCGTTATTGATTTGCTCCGACAGGGCTTCTAGCCGGTCGAGCCGACGAGCGGTGATCACAACCGTTGCGCCTTGATTGGCCAAAATCTCTGCAAAGTAAGCGCCAAGGCCGGAGGAGGCGCCAGTCACAAGGGCGGTTTTACCCGTTAGATCAAATAGTTTGTTTACGAGGTCCATGGGCATCTCCAATAAATGAGGGGTTCGGTTTAGCACCTATAGTTTCTCGAATTGCCCGTGAGTGCAAGGCCTATCCTTGTGTTGTGGGTGCGTACAAGACGCCGGCTCAAGTCGCACATAACACTTATTGAATTAGACGCCGCTAAGCAGGCGTGCACTCGATCGTCTTGCCTAACCAACTACCGGCAGGTGGGTGCGGCGCAATGTGTCAAAGCACTTGACAGAAAACCGTCAGCCGTGCTTTTTTATAACCAGTGATCGTCACGACAGTTTTATTACACGAGGATTTGATATGAACACACCAACGAAGGGTTCCGTTCGAACGATGGATGCCGCGTTCCAAAAGCTGCTCGATGCCGATACCCATCCTGAAAATATTTCCGATGCTTTGAAGCGTAATGCGCCCATGGCGCCCGGACCAACCTTGGTCCCGGTGAAGCGCTATACCTCACGCGTGTATCACGAGCTTGAGAAAACCCATTTGTGGAAAAAAAGCTGGCAAATGGCTTGCCACGAGGACGATTTTAAAAATGTTGGGGATGCCGTGCCTTATGACATCACAACGATGTCTTTTTTGATCGTGAAGGTCAGCGAAGATGAATACAAAGCCTATTACAACGCCTGCTTGCACAGAGGGCGTAAATTGCGTGAAAACCCTGGTCGATCGCTCGATGAGTTGCGCTGTCAGTTTCATGGCTGGTCTTGGAACCTTGATGGCTCGATCAAGCAGATACCCTGTGCATATGATTTTCCGGGTCTCAAACGCGAAGAAGAGTCGCTCCCAGAGGTGCGTCTCGCGCGTTGGGGACGGTTCATCTTTATTAACCCTGATCCCGATGGCGAATCACTCGAGTCGTTTCTTGGGGATTTAGACAGCCATTTTCCGCTCCTGGCCTACGACAAGCGTTACAAGTCGGCGCATGTAGCAAAGGTCATTAGAGCAAATTGGAAAGTGGTCCAGGAAGCCTTTATGGAGTCCTATCACGTGCTCATGACGCACCCCCAGATTTTGACGGGCGGGGCCCATGACCTGTGCACCAAGTATGATGCGTTTGAAAATTACTCCCGCGCGATTCGGTGCGGCGCGCTGGAAAGTGAAGGCATGCCGGCTTGGGAACCAGTGCAATTGGATGGCGTGCATAAAGTGCAGCACCCGCTAAATGGTTGGGTCTATGAAGATTTGGGTGATGGGGTGGTCGAGGTAACAACGCCTAAAGGCCTATCAGGAAAATTCACGGAAGACGCGGTATGGCTCGAAGGGGAGCTGACGGACGCCAATCCCCATTTGTGTAATTGGGTGGGCGGCCTACAATTGCCTGCGAAAGCAACAGCTGCGATGCAGGATCCTAAGGCGGTTGGCCGCATCAAAGACAAGCTTGGCGCGCGCGGCAGCAGTCGTGCGGTTGGCGCCGAGATTCAGCGCCAAGTGCTAAAGGAGATTATCCCGTCTATTGCGGATACGATTCCGGATGTCGAGCTCACCGCATCGATCTTTTTCACCGTGTTCCCGAATTGGCATCCCTGGGGCTCGTTTAATCAGATTAATTACCGATTCCGGCCGAACGGCGACAACCATGAGGAATGTATCATGGAGTGCATGTACTTTACGCCGATTCCCGAAGAAGGCGATTACACGCCCGTTTCTGAAATTCATTGGCTGGGCCCCGATGATGATTACACCGAGGCGTCTGAGCTTGGGATGTTAACCAAGATTTTTAATCAGGACCTGCGGAACCTGCCCTATGTCTATCAAGGCATGAAGGCCACGGCGCGCGAGCACTTGAGATTCGGCGATTACAATGAGTTGAAGCTTCGCCACTGGCATGAACTGTATGCGAAGCTGATTCAGGATCCGATAACCGAAACGGGTTGATCAGAGCAGTTTTTGCCTTCAGCGCAGGGTAAAAAGCCTTGGCCTTCAAAAGGCACAGCGGTCAGCGCGGCTAAGTGCGTTTTCGCTGAGTTCTTTCGGCGCTGAGTCTCTCGGCTAAGGGGTGCTGCACTTTCTGATACTGCGGCACTCTGAAATCTATTTATTAGCCATGCGGCGGCTTGAATGATTTTAGGATAAAGCAGGAGCCTGCAGACGCCTGTTTGCAGGCTTCTGTTTGCAGGCTATGGTTTGGCTAAGGATTTTGAAAACGGTGGAGCAACAATGGATTTGATCGATAAACGAGTGGTGCTCACGGGCGGCGCCAGTGGGATTGGCGCAGCGGTTCTGCGGCGTCTTGCAGCAGAGGGCGCACGCAGCGTACACGTAGCGGATCAAAACCAGGCTGCACTGACAGCGCTTATCTCAGAGCTTTCGCCGCACTGCGATATTCAGGGCGCAACCCTTGACGTGACCGATCGCGTGGCGCTTACAAAATGGTTTAGCGCCGCCGATGCGGCAATGGGCGGCATCGATATTGTGATCAACAATGCGGGCATCATGTCTGGCGCGATTACGTTTCCAGAGACGCCAATTGCCGCAATGATGAAAGTTATCGATGTCAACCTCATCGCCATGATGTTAGGCACTCGGTTAGCCGTAGAATTGATGCAGGCTCGGGGTATTGAAGGCGTTGTGATTAATACAGCGTCGGTTGCTGCGTTCAACGCCATGCCGGCGGACCCAGCTTATGCCGCATCCAAAGCCGGGATTGTTAATTTCACCCAGTCTTGCGCGCCACTGGCGCAAAGCCATGGGGTTCGTGTGGTTGCAATTTGCCCTGGGGTGACCGATACCGCCATCGTGCCCCATGATGCAGAGTGGTTGAAGCCTGCATTGGCCAGCGTGCGATTTTTAACACCGGATGACATTGTCGATGCCATGGTGCAGGTGATCGGAGAGACTGAGTTGACGGCATCTTATATTCGGGTCGACAATCAGCGGTTGTAACAATCGTCGCCCATTCAATTTAACGAGCTTACTGGAGGCACTATGACCCCATCTTCGCCGATAACCTTCGGGATAATGTGTGCCGCAGATAGAATGACTCAGACCGGGCTGCAGCGTTTTGCGCAACAGGTTGAAGCGTCGGGCTTGGATCAGATTTGGGTGCCGGAACTCTTAGGTCGGGATCCTTTTTTGACGGCTTCTGCACTGCTGTCGGCAACGCAGAGGGTTCGAGTGGGAACCGCCATTGCCAACGTCTATGTGCGCGATGCGCGGGCTACAAAGTCAGCGGCCTATAGCCTCACGGATGCGTTTGGGGACCGATTTGACTTGGGTCTTGGGGTTTCGAATCCGCTCGGCAACGAGCCAAGGGGACATGCTTGGTTACCGCCGGTTACGAAGTTGCGGGATTTCGTTGATCGTTACGATGCGGCCGATCTGTATTTTCAGGCGCCAGAAGCGCGCATCCCCAGATATCTTGCGGCCCATGGTCCAAAACTGATGAAGCTGGCGGGCGAGCGGTTCGATGGTGCGTTTAGCTACCTGCAAACTCTTGCGTATTCGAAGATTGCGAAAGGCCTTTTGGGCGAGGGTCGCCTTAATTTAATGCAGCCCACCGTATTTTTAGAAGACCCAGAGGCCGCCCGGTCGTTAGCTAGAAAGGCGATTAAAATTTATATGCCACTCGAAAACTATCATCGTGCTTGGCGCGAACGGGGATTTGAAGACACTGATTTTAATAACGGCGGGTCCGATACGTTTATCGATGCGCTGATCCCTTGGGGCAACTTGGCGACGATCAATGCAGCCTACCGTCAGCAATTAGCGCAAGGTGTGGGTCACATCATCATGACGCCGCTGGGTTTGGATTTAGATCATGACAGCGGCTGGCAAACGATCTCGGAATTAACTCAAAGCGTGAGAGCGAGTGATGCGACAGCATGAAGCAGCAGGGGCGTAATTTGACTGCACGCAGCAGGCTGTCAAAGCATGCGTTGGCACCAAAGAAATCTGTCGGCGCAGGCTGAAAAAATGCCGGGGTTGGATAAGACGATGCGCGCCACGGTCCTATGGTGTTATCTTGTTGTCATCGAATTAATTGGATAGGCAAAAAATGAAAGCGGTTTTGATGCAATCTGGCCGGCTTTGGCAGCAAGACTTGCCGATTCCAGAGCCGCAGCACGGCGAGGTCTTGGTGCGTACTTGTGCGTGCGGCATTTGCGGCACCGATCTGCACGCGGTGAAGCACACAGAAACCTTGATTAAAACCTCTCGAGAAGTGGGTGGCGGCTTCAAGTTAACCACCGACCAACCGGTGGTGCTGGGCCATGAGTTTTGCGCTGAAATCATTGATTATGGCCCGGGTACGGCCAAGACCTTTGCAACCGGTCAATTGGTCTGCTCGATGCCTGTCTTGCTGCGTGCCGAGACAGTCGGGTTGGGGTACAGTGATCAAGCGCCCGGCGGGTTTAGTGAATACATGGTGTTGTCTGAAGCGCTGCTCGAGCCGGTGCCTGCTGGTATTTCGGCAGAGCAAGCGGCGTTGACGGAACCCTTAGCGGTTGGCCGGCATGCCGTTGCCAAAGCGCGGCTCACAGGGCGGGAAGAGGTCTTGGTCGTCGGGTGTGGTCCTGTTGGTCTTGCTGTGATCGCAAGCCTCAAGGCGCAGGGTCATGGCCCAGTGTACGCGGCGGACTTTTCACCTGCTAGACGGATGATGGCGGAGCAGCTGGGGGCAGATGTCGTGCTGGATCCGCAAGCGGGGGATCCGCTGACGACGCGGACATGGCCAAAAGGCGGTCAGACCGTGATTTTTGATTGTGTGGGTGTCGCCGGCATGATCGATCAATTATTCACCAAAGCGCCCCAAGATGCGCGCTTGGTCATTGTGGGCGTTTGCCTTGAAATGGATTATGCCCGTCCGCTTATCGCGGTGAACAAGGAACTCAATGTGCAATATGTTTTGGGATATTCCCAAGTGGAATTTGCTGAGACGCTCAAAGCCCTGGCGGATGGCGCGTTTAACGTTGAGGACTGGATTACAGGCATTGTGGGTTTAGACGGGGTCGAGTCCGCTTTTGAGCAGTTGTCGTCACCGGAGGCTCAAGGCAAGATATTGGTAGACCCAAGGCGGTAATAGACCGTGCTCAGCTTTCCTGCTTTGTGGAATTTGCCTTCATCGCCTAATCGATTTTAAGCGATGGGCCGCGCCTCTTGTTTTAAACTTACGCATTACTCGATTGGTTTTGGTTAGCACGGCAGGGTAGAACTATGCATGACAAACCCGTAAATCCCGCCTGTCTGAGAAATCAGGGGCCGATTGAGGCCGCACTATCGAGTCGATTACGCGCTGGCGCCAAGGTGCTCGAGCTGGGGTCGGGAACCGGTCAACACGCGGTGTTTATTACTGAGCGTCGGCCGGACCTTGTTTGGCAGGCCTCGGAGCAAGCCGATCATATGATTGGGCTGCAGCAATGGATTACGGAGGCGGGTTTGCCGAATTTGTTACCGCCTAAGGTTATCGACCTCAGGGATTGGCCGAAGGCGTTGTCTGGGTTTGATGCGGTCTACACTTCAAACCTGGTGCACTATGTTCCGGCGCCGTTGGTCGCTGCGCTTATGGCTGGCATTGCAGCCGCAGTCGTGCCGAGCGGGCGAGTGTTGTTTTATGGACCCTACAATGAAAATGGTTTTACCAGTGCCGGCAATGCCCAGCTGGATGCGTGGCTAAAGGATTCTGTGGATGCCGATGCCGGTTTGTGGGAGCGCGCGGCATTAGCAGCCCTCGCTGCAAGCCACGATCTTGCGTTTGAAGAAACGGTCACTATGCCCAATAACAACGTGATGCTGGTGTTCAAAAAGGGTGGGTGACTCTGGTCGCTAAAGGACGCCTTCAATCACCAAAACCTGCCGCTTGTGAAAGTTGCCGGATAAGCGGCTCACAAAGTCTAAGGCCTTCATTTGCCAGCCGTATTTCGCATATAGCGCTTGATAGGCCTCAGCGCACTCGTTGGCATCGGTGGTTAAACGCGCAGCACCGGGGGCCGCGTCGCCCAAGGGCTTACCGCTTGCAGTACAGGGTTTGACCTGGATATCTGAAAAATTACGAAGGCGCTTAACCTTGCCGGCTTCGCCCGCTGAAAAGCCAACGAGCGCGCCGCTTGCCACCTGCGCGAACCAAATCGGGGTCCAAACCCACTGTCCATCGCGTTTTTTCGTGGCGAGCGACAGATAAGCGTGTTGGGCTATGGACGTTGGCATGACGGTTGGTCTCTTTTTCAATCGTTCCTTGATTTGACCATATCGAAAGCGCAGAAGGTAGATCCTAGGCTGACGCTGACTTCAGGTTGGCACGGGTTAAGGATGGTGAGGTGCTGAACTCGATTTGATTGATTCAGCGTGAAGCTTTAACCTCTTATAACGATTTGAGTTTAATAAGCTTTAAGGTTAAACGCCGCGTTTTTAAGTGCGTTTGATGCAGCCGACCCAAGTATCTCATTCCTGGAGAAAAAGCCAACTAATGATCCGCATTCTTATTTCAGTGCTTTTTATGGTTACGAAATGTGCCTTTTAATAAATGTTTTGTGGGTTGGTCTGAACTGGCTAGCTAACGGTTCTTTTTTTGAGCAGAAAGAGCCTAGCCTGAGTTGATTATTTTATTACTTTTGTTTTTTTAAAAAATAGGATCAACTAGTTTGCACCATGGAGGTGTCTAAAAGATTATGCTGGCAAATGTGATAAACCTATTTAAGAAGCGTAGATTTGTTTTCGGGATTCTATTTAGCGTTTTTTTCGTTACGCTGCTGCTTAGCAATCATTTCAATACCCGCGTGAACGCTCCAATTGTTGATTACCCTTCGACACCAGCGCTATCAGTTGATTTTCAAGAGCAAGCGGTTGGACACCCGTCCGCGGCAAGGCTGGCCAGCCAAGTATCTAAGTATAAGGTTAATGGGAAAAACGCTGTTGAGCCTGATGAGGTCTTGGCAAAGTCAGGTTCTTTGATTAAGGCGTTAGATCCAAACTCTGAGAGTAAAAATCAGGGCAAGCGAAGCCCAAAACAAGATCTGCTTGATGAACTCTTACTTGAAACAGATTCAGTCGACGATGTGCGTCAGGTGCTTACTGAAGCTGGTGGATTGAAGGCTATTTATGGTGATATTAGTTTTGATATTAGTTATTCAGATGACCTCGCTAACCAGAAGACTATTCTTAAAGATTTGGTTTTAGCTCACGGCAGTCTCTTTGGACTAGAAGCTGCTGGGACAATCGAAGGTATCACGATTCATTGCGTCGTCGAAATGTGTACGGCAAAAGTAGAGAAAGCTTTTTCTGGAATAATAGCGCCGAGCCACAGCCTATCGTTTAGCTACAAGGATGGTAGTATATTTGCCATCTTAGGTAAATTCGATGGGCCTAAGTTATCACTGGCAGAATTGCCTAACGCCCTTACACGAAACGAAATTTCAAAAGTAACTGCACAGCACTTTGGTGTGATGGAAGAAGAAATACGATTGCCAGAAAAACCCGGGATTAGATCTATCGAATCCAGAGGGGGAATCGATTTTTTCGGAGAAAGGTGGCACAACCTTTGGATAAACGACACGCCTTACCTTGTCATTTTGAATACCGCGACGCGTCAAGTCGTTGCAGTTGAATCGCTAATCCGAGAAGTACAAGTGCAAGCTTCAGGAGACGATTTATATGGTAAGGCTCAGGACTTTAATGCGGAAGAGGTGAGTGGTGGTTATCAAATGGTTGATAAAAGCTTTCCTGTTAACCATAGGACCACGTTTAAGGATTTTGATGGCTACACTTATAGAGAGCAGCGTAAGATATTAGATGAAGGTGGCGTCATTTCAGAAAAGGTCATCTCGAGTAATCAGCGTGATTCCGGCTGGGACCCCGCTGCGGTATCTCTTTTGGTCTTTGCGCGTGAAACGATTGAATATTATAAAGCCAATCACTCCTACGATGCGGTCGTTGCGAATGGTAGCGATCTCACTTTAGCGGTTAATGCTGGCAAGACCAACGCCTCGTTTTATGGTGGAGGGCTACAGCTGGGGCAATTCGGCGTCGGGACCGGATTGATTGCAGGTGAGGGCGTGAGCTTCGCACGAGCAAAGGATGTTGTGGGGCACGAAATCAATCATGGTGTTGTAAGCGTGACGTCAGGATTAGAGTACAAATTTGAGTCTGGCGCCTTGAATGAGTCGTTTTCTGATTTTTTTGGCGCGGTGATAGAAAATAAAAATTGGCTGCTGGGTGAAGATCTATTACACCCCTCGGGCCTGACCTTGCGCAATATGCAGAATCCAGCGAACGCGCTTGCTGGACAACCTAGCCACATGAGTGAATTTAGAGATTTGCCAAACACGGAGGATGGCGATTCCGGGGGCGTCCATGTCAACAGCGGTATACACAATCGGGCGCTCTATTTACTAGCCGAGGGACTAACAGACGAAGGACTTGGAATCTCAATTGGGGTAGCGAAGGCCGCGGACCTCGCATTTAGAACCATGATCGGGCTTACGCAAAACGCAACGTTCGATGATTCAGCGAACCTTCTGTACCAAAATGCTATAGCAAAATATGGGCAAGATTCGGTTGAAGCCAGCGCCGTTGTCAATGCGATGCAAGGCGTAGGCTTGCTTACAACCATCTCGTCGCAAACAAAAGTCGAGTCGGAAGTAACCTTCGATGTTGCCGACGTAAATTCAATGATTTATCTGCGCCCATATTATGGTGCTGACGAAGTCCCTAATCCGTACGATGATTTTTACTACGTCTATATTCAACAATTTGATAACAACAATTTATCCTTTAGCGAGGATAAGAATTTCGGACCGTTCGAAGGTGATAACTGGGCGGCTTACACAAGACCGGCCTTAGTGAATTATCAGGATGGTACATATCGAATTGTTTTTGTTGCAAAAGATGGCGAGACGTATGTTTATGGGTCTGACTTTTCGGAAGTTGTGGCACTAGCGGCCGACTACGTCATTGAAGATGTCAGTTACTCGCCAGACGGAAAGCTGCTGAGTTGGGTCGTTGCCGACTCCCCATACATCTATGTATACAACTACGAGACAGAAGAAGTAACTTATCAGCTAGTTGCCTTGCCTAGCTCAAGTCAAAGCGGTGCAGACTTTCCGGTGAGCACGATAGATACCGTACGGTTTGGACCGACATCTCGTAAAGTGGTTTTTGATTATCTGGTATGTGATTTTCA
>Ga0233432_10004705_pt1 | contig 12038 bp, 9 predicted proteins | sample SI_122_August201_6_FD_179870 | JGI IMG/M metagenome (GOLD analysis project Ga0233432, IMG submission 179870) | Seawater microbial communities from Saanich Inlet, British Columbia, Canada - SI_122_August2016_10_MG | ecosystem: Environmental > Aquatic > Marine > Inlet | place: Canada: British...
AATGAAGTAGCGAAAGAAAATGATTTACCAGAAGGAATTTCTTGTATCATAAATGGAGATTATAAGGTGGGTGAAATGATGACTTCTGATGATAGATTGCCTTTAATTTCTGCTACTGGCTCAACAAGAATGGGTAGAATTGTGGGTGCTGAGGTGGCTAAAAGATTCGGAACATCATTATTAGAATTAGGAGGAAACAATGCAATTATCATTACTCCAAATGCTGATTTAGAAATTACAATTATTGGTGCATTGTTTGGTGCTGTTGGTACTTGCGGACAAAGATGCACCTCTACAAGAAGATTAATTATTCACGAATCCGTTTATGATGAGGTTAAGAATAAATTAGCGAAAGCTTATACACAGTTATCTATTGGTAATCCTTTAGATGAAAGTAATCATGTTGGACCGCTTATTGATAAAGATGCTGTAAATATGTATTTAAATGCTATTGAAAAAGCAAAAGAAGAAGGTGGAAATGTGTTGGTTGAGGGCGGTGTATTGGAGGGTGAGGGTTACGAAAGTGGTTGTTATGTAAAACCAGTAATTATTGAGGCTGAAAATCATTTCCAAATTGTACAAGATGAAACTTTTGCCCCTATTTTATACATCATGAAATATACTGAGTTAGAAGAGGCTGTTGAAATGCAAAATGGTGTAAAACAAGGTTTGTCTTCTGCTATTATGACAACTAATTTGCGTGAAGCTGAAAAATTCTTGTCAGTTGCGGGTTCTGATTGCGGAATTGCAAATGTAAATATTGGAACAAGTGGTGCTGAAATTGGAGGTGCTTTTGGTGGTGAAAAAGAAACTGGTGGAGGAAGAGAAAGTGGTTCTGATGCTTGGAAAATTTACATGAGAAGACAAACAAACACAATTAACTATACTGCTGAATTACCTTTAGCACAAGGAATTAAGTTTGATTTGTAAAACAGTTGTTGGTTGGTAGAAAATAATAAAAAACCCTGCTCTTTTTGAGTGGGGTTTTATTTTTTGTATTTTTGAAAAATGAAAAGATTTCAAACCCCGCTAATTTATTTTTTATTACTTCTTCCTTTTACATCTTTTTGTCAAACTAACTCAGATTGCAGTGATGTGACTATATCATCAGCAACTGTTAATGGTAGTTATGCTGTAAATTCTTATTTAGAAAGTGACGGAATAAGAGATGGTAATGATTATTATGGCTCTACAATATATTATCCAGAAAACACAAGTGGTTTATTGCCAAGTATTATTATTATTCCAGGTTATGCTAACCCTGAATTAAGTATTCAGGCTTGGGGATCTTTTTTAGCTTCTCATGGTATTGTGTGTATGACTATTGGCACTAATAGTATTTGGGATGAGGTAATAGATAGAAAAGAAGCCCTACAAGATGCTTTAATTAGTTTGAAAGCTGAAAATAACCGAACAAACTCTCCTTTATTTAATAAGTTAGATACTAACCTTATTGCCCTTGGTGGTTGGTCAATGGGTGGTGGGGGTGCTCAATTAGTTGCAGCTGAAGATCCTAATATAAAAGCAATTCTTGCTTTCTGTCCTTGGATCGATCCAACGGTTGTATCTCCTTCCTTGTTAAACCACAGCGCGCCAATTCTCATTTTTAGCGGACAAATTGATGTTGTAGCTCCGCCAGGTACTCATGCTGATATACAGTACAACTACACCCCAAGTTCTACAAAAAAACTTAAATATGAAGTGTTTGGTGGTGGGCACACAATTGCAAACACTCCTTTAGGTGGGTTTGGTGAGGTGGGAAGAATGGGTCTTTCTTGGTTAAAAAAATACCTTGTTAATGACAGTTGCTACTGCCCTTTATTGTTAGATATACCAACTACAGCCTCTGACTATGAAACCAACATAGATTGCTCCACCTCTACTGGTGTTGTTGATTATATAAATGATTTAATTGTTTATCCTAATCCGTCAAGCAGTACAATTACTTTGAAGGGGGTGTTAGCCAAAAACAATCTTTATCAAATTATAAGTATTGATGGTAGGGTATTAAAGAGTGAAATTTTAACTAGTTCAAAAATTGATGTTTCATATCTAACAAAAGGCGTTTATATTTTAAACTATAATCACCAAAAATATAAGATTGTGAAAAATTAATTTTTAATTTTATCCACAACTATTCTCTCGTCTCTATTTGCAAGTTCCCATGCAGTTAAAAATATCAATCTTGTTATTTTTTGAATTTTATCAAAATCAATTTTTTCTACAGTGTCGGTTACTTTGTGATAGTCTTCATGAATACCGTTAAAATAGAAAATTACTGGAATATTATTTTTAGCAAAATTATAATGATCGGATCGGTAATAATATCTGTTGGGGTCATCCTCTTCATTAAATGTATAGTCTAATTCTAACCCTATATGCTCTTTATTTACTTGTTCGCTTATATTATGCAGCTCTTGGCTTAGCCTGTCTGCCCCAATAAGGTATACATAATTAGGATTCTCTTTAAAATCTCCTATCCTGCCAATCATGTCAATATTTAGGTTTGCTACTGTATTTTCAAGCGGATAAATAGGGTGATCCGTATAATATTTACTTCCCAAAAGTCCTTTTTCTTCTCCTGAAACCGCCATTACTAAAACAGATCTTCTTGGTCCTTGTCCTGCTTTTTTAGCAAGCGTAAAGGCTTCTGCTATTTCCATTGCTGCAACCGTTCCACTTCCATCATCATCAGCCCCATTAAAAATTAAACTATCGTGTTTTCCTAAATGATCATAGTGGGCTGTAATAATGATAAGTTCATCTTTTAAATCCGTTCCTTCAATATATCCCAATACGTTTTCTCCTTTTATTTTCTTTTTATTTCCAAATATTTTTTTTACTAAACTCTGATCACAATCATCACACTTGCAAAGATGTCTTCCTGATTTTACTTTGAACTTCTGATAGTAGGTCTTTTTTTTATATGGAGGAATTCCTAATGATTTAAAATGATTCATAATGTAATCAGCAGCCATTTTTTGCCCTGGTTTTCCGGTTTCTCTTCCTTCTAAAGAGTCAGAAGCTAAAATATTAAGGTGTTTTTCTAAATCTTCTACAACTATGCTTTTAGAAAATTTTATGTTTTCTTGACTAAATAAAATTGAAGGAAATAGTAAAAGTAAAATATATTGTTTTCTCATTTTACAAAACTATAAGTTTTTGTGGAGTGGTGTAGGTTTTATTATTAACGATTGTTACCAAATATTTACCTGCAGGAATTTTAGAGATGTCTATATTGTATTTTTCATTTTTAGAGATATTGCCAATACTTTGCTTGTGAGATATATAACCCGCTTCACTTATAAAAACAACTTCACTTTCTCCTTTTAAGTAATAATCTAATGAAATATCTACAAAGGTATTTGCAGGATTAGGGCTTAGGATAAAACTCTTTAAGGTCGTAGCAACTTCTTCTAGATCACTTGAAGTTCAAGGAATGGCAAAATACCAAGCACCATTCATATTGCTATAGCCAACAGTTATATCATTATCTGCATCTGTTGATACAAGTTTATATCCTTGACTTAAAATAGAATTAAATTTTTGATTGAGTAATGCTATATGGTTTGCATTAAAATACACCTGCCCTCCAGTAGGCATACAGTCATAAGTAATATTTCCTTGAGGGTCTATTGTTGTCATTACTACATCATCTGTACCGCTGCTACAATTAGATGGATGGTTAGAACCCAAATCGTAGACAGTAACAATATACATCTGTGAAAATGCTTGCCCTCCAATAAAAGTAAATACTAATATAAATAATAGTTTTTTCATAATTGTGTGTGATTAGTTTATTTTAATTTTATTTACTCTGGTTTCATGTCTTCCTCCTTCAAACTCTGTATTTAAAAAAATCTCTACAATTTTTTCTATTTCTTGCCATTCTAAATGTCTGGCTGGCATAGTAAGGATATTAGCATTATTGTGTAGTCTTCCTTGTTCTGCAATGTGAGTGTTCCAACATAATGCTGCCCTAATTCCTTGGTGTTTATTAGCCGACATGTTTATTCCATTACCCGTTCCACAAAATTGAATTCCCATTTTATTTTCTCCTTTTTCAATGCTTTCAGCTAATTTATGTGCAAAATCTGGGTAGTCCACACTCTCCAAAGAATAGCATCCATAATCTCTTATTTCATTACCTTTACTAGATAAAAGTTCTTTTAGTTTTTCTTTATATTCAAACCCTGCATGATCACAAGCTACCCCTATTTTCATAATTTATTATTTTAACAGTGTGTTAGTAATTCTAAAATTTAACCTAGTAGGTTTATTTTACTTATTAATATTTATTTTAAAAATATGTTAATAAATAAGTAACCAAATAAAACAACTTCTCTTTAATTTATAATTATAAAAACTAAGCCTTTATCAATTTTTAAAGTCAAGTAAAATTATTGTTTTTTATATTTTACTTTTAAACTCACTTATTAACTTTATTTAATTGTAAAAATAGTTTTATTTATTAAAATAAAGCTGTTGATTTAGCTTATTAACAACTATTAATAAATGTTAATATAATATTTAAGTAGTTGATTATTAAAATTTAAAAATTAACAATTATTAAAAAAATATGTGAGTTTGTTTTAATAGATAATATAAACTAAAAATTACAACTAAATTTATTAACTGAGTTAACATTTATATATATAAATAATCTTTCTTTTTTATTTTTAAAATAACTTATATATATATTATAATATAAAACTAAGGTCAATTTTTAATTTTATAAAATTATTGTACTTTTACAACTTACTAATAAATTTAAAAATATGAAAAAAATATTTACTTTATCTACCGCTTTACTTTTAGTTGGTAGTGTTTTTTCACAAGGAACATCAGTTTCTTTTTGTGATAACTTTGATTCTTATCAAAATGGAGATCCTATTGCAGCAACTTCTTCTGATTGGGAAACTTGGGGGTCTATTACATCTCCAACTCCTCCTTATGTAGATGATGCAAATGTAAGTAATGTATTAGCTAATTCTGGAAGTAATTCTTTGTATTTATTTTCAGGAACTACTCAAGGGGATCAAGATGTTGTACTTCCTTTTGGAACCGGAGCTCCATATGAACTTGGTATTTTTGAATTTTCTTCTATGTTTTATGTTAATGGAGGAACAGGAGCATATTTTAATTTCCAAGCAGAAAATATTCCAGGAACAACTTGGTCTTTAGATGTTAAAATGGATTTAGGAACAATAATAGCCGAAAATACAGGAAGTGGTATTAATTATTTAACATCAATTTATCCAGAAAACCAATGGTTTGAATTAAAAGTTGTTTGTGATTTAACAAATAATAATTGGGAATTATTTATAGATGGAGCATCTATAGGAAATTTTACTAATTCAGTTAATAAAATAGCTTCTTTAGATTTATATCCAATAGTAGGACATGAATTTTATGTTGATAATGTTTGTTGGACTTATACTGCCCCAAATTTAGAAGATTTAAATGCACAAGTAATATCAGTTGCACCTATTACTGGTTTAGTAGGGCAAGAAAGATTACCTTCAGTAGAAATAAGAAATTTAGGATTAAACAACATTACTTCCTTTGATGTTGAATTTTTATATAATGGAGTAATTCTTCAAGAATCAGTTTCTGGGGTGAATTTAATAACAACAGACATATATACAGTTAACTTTGATCCTTTAACAAACTTTATAACATTAATAGGGGGAACAAATATTGGAACAGCAACTGTTACTAATGTAAACGGATTAGGGCCAGATGATGATCCATCAGATGACGATATGTCTATTCAAATAAACGCAACAACACCAGCTGCAGGAAAATTAGTAATTGGTGAGGAAGCAACAGGTACATGGTGCGGTTGGTGTCCTAGAGGAGCTGTAGCTTTAAATTGGATGGATCATGATTATGAAGGATATTGGCAAGGTATTGCTGTACATAATGGAGATCCAATGACAGATGCTGATTATGATAATGGAATGGCACCATATATTGGGGGATATCCAAGTGGAATGGTTGATAGAGGACAAGAAATTGATCCAGGATTATTTAAACAAGATTTTTTACAAAGAATTGTAGTTGATCCAAATGGTATAATTACAAACGGAGCAAAATTAATAGGAGATACTCTTAAAGTTAATTTAACTGTTAATTTTCAAAATTCAGTAAGTGGTAATTATAAGCTAGCTTGTATTTTAGTTGAAGATTCAGTTACAGGAACAACACCTCAATATTATCAATCTAATTCATATAGTGGAGGAGGCGCAGGACCTTTAATTGATGTTGATGGTAGTGATTGGGCAAATAAACCTTCTTCTGTACCAGCATCACAAATGGTATACAGACATGTAGCTAGAGGAATTGCTCCATCTTTTAACGGAACACCACTTCCTAATACTTCATATAATAACGGAGATAGTGAAACTATTTGTTTTGAATTTAATGTAGACCAATTATGGAATCAATCAAAGATGCATATTGTAGGTATGTTTATAGATGATAATAATGGAATAGATAATGCTTCAGAATCTACTATTAATGAAGCTATTAGTAATGGTTATTCACCTTGCGGAATAACATCAATAGGATTAGAATTAAATGGACCAGATAAAGTAAATATTTATCCAAATCCAGCTACTGATAATGTTTATATTTCAAATTTATTTGAAAAATCAATTATTAAAATTTATGATATTCAAGGTAAATTAGTTTTAGAAAATGAAGTTTCAGATAAAGAATATATTAATATTTCAATGCTAGCTAAAGGAATTTATCAAGTTAAGTTTGAAGGAAATAACTTAAGTGAAACAAGAAAATTAATTATAGAATAATTAAACTAAAATAAAATCCATTTGCTTTCTTTCTAAATCAGCTCTTTGAATTTTAATTTTAACTTTTTGCCCTAGTTGGTATATTGCTTTAGAGCGGTATCCAATTAGGGCATATTTTTTTTCATCATAAATATAATGATCATCTTTTATACTACTAACCTTAACCAAACCCTCACATTTATTTTCTATAATTTCTACATACAAACCCCATTCAGTCACCCCTGAAATTACACCATCAAAAGAATCACCAATTTTATTTTTAAGAAATTTAACCTGCATGTATTTAATAGAATCTCGCTCAGCAGTTGATGCTACTTTTTCCATTTCAGAACAGTGTTTACAAACCTTCTCTAAATTTTCTTTACCTACTGAAATAGTACCATTAATATAATCTTCAAGTAATCTATGAACTATTAAATCAGGGTATCTTCTAATTGGAGAGGTAAAATGAGAGTAATATTCAAAAGCCAACCCATAATGACCAATGTTATTAGTTGAATAAACTGCTTTTGCCATTGAACGAATAGTTAATGTTTCAACCATTTGTTGCTCTTTTTTACCCTTCACTTTTTTAAGTAAATTATTTAATGATTCTGAAAGTTTATTGGAGTTTTTATTATTTATAGAGTGCCCAAACTTTTTTACAATATTATTTAAAGTTGAAATTCTATCTGTATCTGGTAAATCATGAACTCTATACACAAATGATTTAGCGTCTTTTTTTGGAAAACCAATATGTTTAGCAACTGTTTTATTTGCTAAAAGCATAAATTCTTCAATCAAATGATTGGTTGACAAACTCTCTTTAAAATAAACATCTACAGGGTTACTGTCTTTATCTAAAATAAATTTAACCTCAGTACTTTCAAAATTTATTGATCCGTTTTGTTGTCTTTTCTTTCTTAAAATTTTAGAAAGTTTATCTAATAATAAAAGTTCAGATTTTAATTTTCCTTCATTATTATCAATAACATCTTGTGCTGTTTGATAAGTAAATCTTACATCAGAATGAATAACAGTTTTAGAAATTTTATAATCCACTAAATTAGCTTTTTCATCCATTTCAAAAAGAACAGAATACGCCAAACGATCCACATTTGGCTTTAAAGAACAGATATTATTAGATAGTATTTCTGGTAGCATAGGTATAACTCTGTCCACCAAATAAACAGAAGTAGCTCTCTCTACAGCTTCTTTATCAATAACACCCCCTTTTTTTACATAATGAGATACATCAGCAATATGAACTCCTATTTCCCAATTTCCATTATTTAGTTGTTTTACTGATAATGCATCATCAAAGTCTTTTGCGTCTTTCGGGTCAATTGTAAATGTTGTAGTTTTTCTAATATCCAACCTCTTGCCAATATCTTCTTCTGAGATTATTTTGCTTATTTTATTAGCAGATTTTTCAACTTGATCAGGAAACTTTGGAGAAAAACCATAATCGTATAAAATGGAATTTATCTCAGTATTATGATCATTTATTTCCCCAATAACCTCCACCACTTTTCCTATTGGATTTTTGTAGTTTTCGTTCCAACCCTCAACCCTTACAAGCACTTTTTTATCTAAAAACTCTCTTTTTACAGATTTTGGAGGTAAAAAAATATCAAAAGTTACTTTTTTATCATCAGCTATTAAAAAATAATTTGAAGAAGAGCAGTCAATTATCCCAACAAATTCATTTCTTTTTCTATTGATTACAGAAACAACCTCACCCTCTACCTTCTTTTTATTTTTTGAAAAAAGAAGCACCTCAACTTCATCCCCCGCTAAAGCAAACTGACTGTATTCCTTTGGAATATAAACTTCATTTTCCTCATCAATATTCGCGTAAACACCTCTTTGATTGGTGTTTTTTACGGCAGTAATTATTTTAGAAGTTTTCTCTGCCAATCTAAAAGCACCTCTTTGAGATTCTTCTAAAACTCCAGAAATTACCATCTCCTTCATAACGTCAATGATTTGGATTTTTACACCCATTTCTTTGACTTTTAAAATTTTACTAACTTGTTTGTAATTTAGTTTTTTGTTTGTATTTTCTCTAAAAACAACTAAGAGTAAATCAAACAATCGTGTATTAGAAAACTCACCTTTTCGGTTTTTTCTACTTTTTTTCTTTTTCTTCATATAATTTGGGTAAAAATAATGCTAATTTTACCAACTAATGCTAATAAGGAGTAAATATATCATTATCTTATTGTTAAGTGTTTTTGTTTTCAGCTCCTGCCGAACAAAAAAAACATTTAACGGCACATCTACTTTAAAGTGTGCAGACTATAATCCCCCATCAACCAACCCCAATAAAAAGAAGAAATCAAAATGGAGTTTAGTTCTTTATAAGGATGGTAATAAAGTGGGGAAAAAATCCAAAAGAGGAAAAAGCAGGCTTTTTAAAAAGAAGAATTAAGTATTTCGTAACCTATCATCAGTTTGGTCGTTTAGTTAAATAACGGAAAACGACTATGAAATTTTTTTTACTCACTACAATTATTTTACCATTTTTATTATCAGCACAAACGGATAGTAAAAAACTATTTACAAGCTCAAATTCTCCAATCCAAGACAAAAACATTACAACAATTGCTAATGATAAAACAGGTTTAAGCTGGATAGGAACGCTTAATGGTTTGATTTGTTATGACGGAAAAAGATGGCATGTTATAACTACCAAAAACAGCATATTACCCTCAAATAAAATTTTATCAATAGGCATAATAGAAAACACTAAATATATAGGCACAACAAAAGGGCTTCTTGTTATTAACGATAATAAATGGGAAGTTTTTAATACAAATAACAGTAAGCTTCCTTCAAATAAAATAAGGAAAATTATAAAAAACCAAAACCACATTTTAATAGCAACATCAGAAGGATTGGTAAAATATGAAAATGAATTTGAAGTTGTTTTATCTGGAGATAAAAATGGAATTATTGATGATGATTTTATTTCAATGAACATAGACAATGAAGATGTGGTATGGTTGGGAACTAATAATGGGCTTTATAGTTTTAGTAATAATATTTGGAGGGTTTTTACTACTAAAAACTCAAGTCTTCCTAATAATCATATTTGGAATATAATTATTGATGGCGAGGGAAAAAAATGGGTAGGAACTAGAAAAGGCTTAGTTACAATGCAAGATGATCAGTGGGTATTGTTTGATAAAAAAAACACCCCCCTCCAAACAAATATTATTAAATCCTTAGTTTATGATGATTATGATAGGGTTTGGGTTGGCACAGAAAAGGGTGTTGTTTCTTTTGATGGTTTAGATTGGAAAAAGCACAAAACAAACAACAAAAAAGCTTTAATTACTTCACTTTTTATTGATGACTTTGATAATAAATGGATATGCACTTCAAAAAATATAATTGTGTATAATTCTGATGGGGTGGAGTTTAAGAACAATATAAGCTCAGAAAACACCGTTATTGTAAGCAAATAACAAAATCAAAAAATGAAACACATTTTTTGGTTAATACGCAAAAAGACCAACTAGTAATAGTTGGTCTTTTTGTTTTCTCAACACAGTATAACCCCATCAATTATCATATGTGTGGCAGTATATTAACTTAGATAATGAAATAATTCTTAAGTTTACAGACTTTAAAAAAATAAACTAAGATGAAAAAACTACTGCTTATATTACTTTGCTTACCTATGATTGGGTTTGGGCAGAATGTAAGTAATAATATCAACTGGTTAGACCTTAATGAGGCAGAAAGGTTGTCAGAAAAATCAAATAAAAATATGCTACTTTTTTTCTATAGAGAGAATTGTGATTTCTGTGAAAAAATGAAAAGCCAAACATTTACAGATTCTACAGTTATTAATTTAATTAATGAAAATTTCTTTCCTGTAATGTTAAATGGAAAATCAAAAACCCGAATCACATATAATAAGAAAGAATTTAAAAATGACAAAGCTAACCCAGAAGACCAACCATATTTTCATAATCTCTTTAAAGAATTAGTTGACATGAAAGAAGGGAATTATTATTGGCCAACAATTGTGATAGTTAATGGAGAACATAAAAAAATTATACAAGGTTCTGGGTTCTGGCCTAAAGAACAAACACTAAGAAACCTCAAACACATAATCAATTAGAATTATAAAAACAATAGATTACCAATACAACAGCTCTTTTAGATGTCACTAATACTGAAAAAACCATATTAAAGATTACTGATATATTAGGTCAAGAAACACCATACAGACGAAATACACCACTCTTTTACATCTATGGTGATGGTACAGTAGAGAAAAGAATAGTTATAGAATAAAAAAATAGATTAACAATAAACTAATTAAAACACACTATTATGAAAAAACTACTACTTATATTACTTTGCTTACCTATGGTTGGGTTTGGGCAAAAAACTTTTGTTCCTGATGATAATTTTGAAAATTACTTAGAATCAAATAATCTTGGAGATGGTATTCAGCTAAACGATAGCATTAATTCTATTTCTATTGAGATGCTAATGTTTTTAAATGTAAGTAATCAGAATATATCGGATTTAACAGGAATTGAAGATTTTATTGCAATTAGAGAATTAAATTGTGGCTCTAATCAGCTTACATCACTAGATTTAAGTCAAAATATATATATAGATGAACTTGAGTGTTCATTCAATCAGATAACTTATTTAGATTTAAGCAATAACACTGAACTAACTAAAATTTATATAGATGATAATCAATTATCGTATTTAGATTTAAGAAATGGAAATAATTCCAATATCATAGATTTTTATGCAAGTTATAATCCAAATCTAACTTGTATAAATGTAGATAATGTTGCTTGGTCAACTTCAAACTGGCTAGTATCCTATTATCAAATTGATGCACAGCATTACTTTAGCACTAATTGCCCACCATCTGCAATTCAAGAATACTCTACAAACAAAGAACTTCTAAAGGTAACAGACCTATTAGGAAGAGAAACAAAACAAACCAACCAGCCCCTCTTTTACATCTATGATGATGGAACAGTAGAGAAAAGAATAGTTATAGAATAACATTATTCTCGAATAAAAACAACTATTTAGTAAAAAACAACTGACTATTTACTGACACAAACATCCTTTTTTGTATAATTGTTTTGAAATTGATGAATAAAAAAAAGGAGGTCTACTCAGTAGACACTCCTCCTTTTTGTTTGCTCCCCCTCTAGGACTCGAACCTAGGACCCTCTGATTTACAGTCAGATGCTC
>Ga0233432_10004706_pt1 | contig 12033 bp, 14 predicted proteins | sample SI_122_August201_6_FD_179870 | JGI IMG/M metagenome (GOLD analysis project Ga0233432, IMG submission 179870) | Seawater microbial communities from Saanich Inlet, British Columbia, Canada - SI_122_August2016_10_MG | ecosystem: Environmental > Aquatic > Marine > Inlet | place: Canada: British...
AACGCATTGGGAATTTAAAGAACTTTACCAAAATGATAATCGAATTCTAACAGATAAGAATAAAATTTCCAAAAAAGAATGGATGAAAATAATAGAAGAAAGAATCAAGGTGCTGGAGTCATAAAAGTGGTTATTGACGACGATCGTGCTTTTGTGTTATTGAAGTCATTTCAAGACCAGCTCGAGTGTTATGAGCAATTACTCACAATGAGTGAACTACAATCTAAGCATATCCTTTCAGGAGAAGAAAATGAACTCTTGGGTTTAATTGAAGTTAAAAAAGAAGTGCTTGAAAAAGTGAACTCAATTTCCCAAGATTTAAAAAATGATAAAGATATGTTAGAAAAAACACCTATGGGTGAATTTTCAAGTATTGATGAAGAGTTAGATCAAATTTTAAAAGCTATTGAAGGTGCTCTAAAAGATCTCGTAGAAAAAGAAACTAATGATATGAAAGTTTTAGAGTCCTTTCAAAAAAAACACAGCGATAAAATAAAACAACTTGGGAAAGGTAAAAATATAGCGAAGGCTTATTTGGGTAATAAAAAACCTTCGTCGATGAACCGCAAAGTTTAGATAAACTTCTTTCCTTTCTTTCTAAACTCTTTAGCTTCTTCTTTTGTGGGAAAACTAAAATAAGAAGCTTCTTCTGCATTATTTATTATTCGAATATCAGAATTTTTCAATAAAACCTGAAAAGAATCCATTAAACAATCTAACCCTTTTTCCATAGACTTATAGTATAAATCATTTAGAGTATCATTTTCATCGATGAGATATTCTTTTTGAGCTAAGATTTTCCCATTATCTATTTTGACATCCATTTCGTGAACACTCACTCCACTTGATTTTTCATTATGGTATAGAGCCCAAAAAAGAGGTTGTCTACCTCGGAACTTTGGAAGCATTGCTGTATGATAATTAATACAACACAAATTAGGGGTTTCAATTATATCTTTTTTAAATATTTGAGGACAGGCAATAGATACAATTACATCAACTTTTAATTTTTTTAGTTGTTGAATAAATACACTATCATTGACGTTATCTGTTTTAATTTCTGTAATATTGTATTTTTCAATAACATTGTCGATTGAATAACAGGTTTTACTTTTTTTAAAAAAAAGAGCTTTAAATTTATTAAGTATAATTAGTAGAGATAATTTAATAAAAGAAATAAATCCATAAAATTCGATCCGTTTTTTTAATTCTATAAATAAATTTGCTTTGGTATATGGAGACATGCATACCAATGCACTAATATTTATATTTTCATTTTTTATAGCTTTGCATACCTTATCTAGAAAAAAAGGTAAATACAAAGGTGCTCTTTGACTAATAATGACAATATTCATTTTGGATTAATCAATTGCTGATACAGTTCTGTCATATTTAAAAATGTGTAACCCTGTTCACGTAAATAGTTAATCATTTTTTGATATATTTTTAAGCTATTTTTTTTATTTCTTGACCATGCGAGTCTCGGGAGAGTTGGTAGTTTTTCCACGCTTTTTTGATTGTAGATAAAATCATGTAAATGAGAATCGATAATAAGTATATTAGGTAAACCTGTTAATGCATTTAATGATTTGATTAAAGGAAACCCAAGTAGTTTTAAATAGCTCATTGAATAAACAATTCTAAATAAATTACAAGTCGCAAAGGGTATTTCTAATAAACCATTTTCATGTAAAAAAGGTAATTGCGGTAAATGTAAATTATTGAATTTCTTGGGTCTATATGATGGAAAAATACTTGAGCTAAATTTAAAACCATTTTTCAGTAAAAGGTCAGTATCGCCATCATTCAAAACCCCACATGGTGCGCGGTATCCTAGTGGTTCAGTTCCAAAAGTATCACAAAAAATTTCTTTGTTTGTTTTAATCTCATAATCACTTTTGAAGTTTTTAGTGTTGTGAGTATGTGAGTGACAGTGAAAGTCATTTGAGATCAATTTAAGAGCATCAATGCTATTTTTGTAGTCATTAAACATATCAGTTCGAATGAATGTACTTATTGGTGTTTCACAATCCTTAAATACTGTACCCAGTTGTTTTATTTCATCAAAATTATCGTTTAGTATATTAAATTCATTTGTTCTGTCACCATAATCTAGTTCATAATCCAAAGTGACACAAGCAATTTTTTTATCTTTTAAATGTGGGGGTAAGTTAAAAAGCTTATATGACAAGTTAAATAATCAGAAAATCGTTGAATAAAGAGTAAAATATTTAGGAAATTATATTAACAATATTGGATTGAAGTACAAGCTTTAATTTTTTATTTTAACATGCCAGTGTCTCATCATTATTATGACAATAAAATATGAAATGTAAGAATTCAATTATTAATTGAAAGAGTTCTTTTATTCGTCTAGGATAAAAAAAACTCATGATAATATAATATTTTCTTATTGTTTTTATTTGCAGATAGTTTTAGATGAAAGTCTATTTAGTTTTTTTAATTTTTAATATCTTTTATAAGGCCTAATTACATATTTGTCTACTACACTCCGATTGTGAAGTTATAATGGCCTAAGGGTATAAAATTTTTAAATAAAAGAATTTATTAAACAATGTTTTAATCACCTCCACAACTACTGCAAGAACTACAACTTGAACAAGAAGCACCGCCATCATCTGAAGCAGCTCCAAAAAAAGATGAATTATCTACAACTTCAGCATCACCTAAGCTATCAAAGTCAGAGACATCTGAATGATCTATTGAATCGTACTCTGTTTCTGAGTTGAGTAAATCTGAATCACCTGCATTAAAACCATCTGCACCAACATCACCTAAATGATCACCGTATTCATTCATTAAGACAGTATCATGACAGTAAATATTGTTTGAATGCATCATGTCTGCCCATAGTAAACCATAGAAAAACGAATCATGATAGCCATAATAACCGTAATAACCATAATAAATTGGGTCACGGGTTGTTTGTGAATTTTCATCTCTTCTTTGAGATAATTTTTTGTTTGGACGCATAAGATGGTTTTCATCTTCTCTTTTAATATCATCTGTTTTGATAAAAGTTGATAAATTCAAAACAAGTTGATCGACAAAGGTTGTAAAATATAATTTTTTTTCAGATAAAAAAGAATCATAGTTATTTTGTTTTCTGAAAATGGGTTCCATTTTTGCTTTTACCGTATTTTCGTCTTTACTCATAAAGTCTTTCAACATACCATTTATTTTAATTTCGATTGGATATTCACCTACCTTATGAATTCTTTTAATTTCTAATTGAATTAAAGTTACAAAATGTTCATCTTCATGCTCAACAACAAGTCTCATTTGATTAAATAAATTTGATTCAACTTCGTGGGTTTCGATCTTAAAATTAGCCATTGCATCTTTAAGGTCATTTTTTTTACCTGCTTCATCTAGATAAAAGTCAAAATCATCCTTAGCAATATGAACTAGATTAGTTATACCCATTTTCCTAAAGATAATATTAAATTGCTGCATAATAGAAAGAGCGGTATATGTTTCGTGCTCTTCTTTTTCATTAAAACCACCAGCAGTAATAATACTTAAAATTTTAGCAAAAACTTTTTTTGGTTGTATTACTTTTATTTCAGTATTACTTGAAGGGTCAATTGATAATTTTGTTGAGAAATACATTGTTAATCCTTAAAATTTATAATTAATTTGCTAAACAACTACCACAAAGATCGGTATCAAGTTTTATTTTTGGCCACCATGGTTGTACTGGTTGACCATAATTTAATGTATAGAGAGCAAGTGTATGTTTAAATCGTTGAATATTTTCTTTTTGATCCCCACCTGGAGTATGATGAATAAATCTCCCAAAATTTTTCTGACAAAATTTATCATATATTCTAGTGTGTAAAATAAACTCATGCCACGCTTTATCTACTTCTATCGAGGGAGTTAATATATCATCTGTTTTTGCGATTAAAAACAAAAATTTAAGTACTTCAAGCATCACTTTCTTAGAATCCTCTTCATTAATTAGGTTAAGAGCATTTTTGATTTTATTATTTAAACTTTGATTATTCAAAATTTCTAGTTTTTGAAGATCTGAAGTTATTGTAGAATTTTGTGCTGGCAAGAATAAAATAATAATATGATTTTTGTATGGTAATCATTTTAAAAATGAGTAAAACCTAAAAAAATAAAAGTTAGTTGCACCATGTTGTATTTTTAAACGTAATGTAATTATAACATTCGTTTTTTATTAGAGTAAACAATGCAAAAAGAAAAATTAATTTTTTCAGGAAAAGGAGGCGATTTATTTGTTATTGCCTTAAAGAATATTTTATTATCCATTTTAACATTGGGTATTTATTCATTTTGGGCTAAAGTGAATAATTTAAAATTTTTCTATAAAAACACAAAAATATATAAAGAAACCTTTGATTATCATGGCACGGGAAAAGAAGCTTTTATTGGTTTTTTGAAAGGCATGCTTATTGTAGGAGTTGTAGTTATTCTCTTCGCTGGTTTTAACATTTTACTGACAAGTCTGTTTGGCGAAATTGGTACAGGTATAGCAATAGTATTTTTATATTTAGGCATTATTGCGGTTCAACCTATGTTAATATTGGGCAAAATGCGTTATCAATATGGTAGAACATCATGGAGTAATATACGGTTTAGTTTTCGAGCTGATTCAAAAGAATTTTATATTTTATTTATTAAAGGTGCTCTTTTAACTATAATTACTTTTGGAATTTATATGCCTTGGTTTTTGGTTGCTCAAGAACGTTTTGTTTGTAAAAATTTAAAAATCGGAAAAAGAAATTTTAAATTCAATGGTTTAGGAGGTGAATACTTTAAAATTCTTATTTTAGGATACCTATTAAGTATCATTACTCTTGGCATATATTCATTTTGGTGGAGAGCAAGTCTTAAAAATTATTTTTGGAAAAATTTAGAATTTGGTTCAATTAAATTTAAAAGTACATTAACAGGAGGAAAGATCTTTGTTAATGATATTACGGTTTTACTAATGATCGTTTGTACTTTTGGAATTGCTTTTCCTTGGGCGGCAATTAAATCTTTAAAATTAGATTTAGATAACCTTGAGTTAACTGGCGACCCAAAAATTGAAGAAATTATAGGTGATATAGATAAAGGTGCGAGTGCAATTGCTGATGGAATTAGTGAAGCCGCAGATGCTATTCAACAAATAGGAGATGTATTTGTCTGATGATGAAAATGAACTCATAAAAATTAAATGTCGGTACTATGATGGGTTTAAACCCATGCCTATTGAAGGTTTCCTTATTTTTGAGTATTCACGCGTTAGAATTGAATTAGATAATGACTATAATGGTCCAGTATCGGTTCCTTTAGGCTCACTACAACAATTCACGATAAACAATAACGAAGTAACATTGGGTTTATCAGAAGGTAAACCAAATCAGATTAATCCTGTATTTAAATTTGAATGTTTTTCAGAACTTGAAATTTTAAAAAAAAGAATTTCAATTCATAGCAGAAAAATTAAAGGTCAATCTTTATTAGTTTTGAAACCTTTGCACAAAATTGTATCTTTACTTTTATTAATAATTATATTTGCTTTTATATTTCAATCCAGTTTAGAACATATTCACAAAATTATTAGTCCAAAAATTGATATTAAAATCGGCAACAAAATTGAAAAGAGTTTAAGGAAAGAATATAAAATACTTCCAGCAGAAAGTTTAACAATGTTTTTAAATAACATGGTTAATAAATTAAAAAACAAAAAATTAAAAGACCAGGTATTTAAAGTTTCTATAATTGATGATTCTGGAATTAATGCATTCGCATTACCTAATGGTTCTATTTATTTTTATCGTGGATTACTAGAAAAATCGGAATCTCCAGAGGAAGTGATAGGTGTTTTGGCTCACGAAATTTCACATGTAGAAAATAGACACGCTATGCGACAACTGATTAAATCATTAGGAACGATGAGTTTAATAAGTATTATGGTAGGTGGTGGTTTAGAAGGTGCTGAATTCGCTGAAGGTTTGTTAGAAATTTCGGGGATTATACTAGCTTTAAAATACTCACGAGAATTTGAAACCGAAGCAGATAAATTTGCTATCGAAAAGCTTAAAAGGGAAAATATATCAATCATTCCATTTGCGAAGTTTTTTAATAAATTGAATTCAAATTCATTTTCTGGAAATTTATTAGAATCAATAGAATGGTTGAGCACCCATCCATTAAACCAAACCAGAGTTCAATTTATAGAAAATGAAGCTAAAAACCAAATTGGAATAAATAATTTAGATGAGTCGGTTAGCGATTGGAAAAATTTTTTATTTAAAAATGGTATTAAAACAAAACACTAATTCTCAACAATCCTTATATTGTTTTAATTTTATATTTAAATTTAATTTATGATGCGAAGCTTTTAAAAATAATTATAACAAATCTTGCCTCATTGAATTAATAGAACTTGTATATTCTAATATTGGAATATTATAATATTTAATTTATTGAAAGGTTGCCTAGTATGACACAAACAATTAATGTCCAAGATTTCAAAAATCTCTTTGAAACTGATTCTTCCATTCAACTGGTTGATGTCAGAGAAGCTTTTGAATACAATTCAGAGAAAATTAAAAAATCTCTTTTTGCTCCGCTATCAAGTTTTAAAAATAGTCATGAGGGAATAGATAAAAGCAGGCATGCATATTTACTGTGTAAATCTGGTAGTCGTGCTACTCAATATGGAAATAAACTTACTGAAACTGGGTTTAATGATTATACTATTATAGAAGGTGGAATAACCGCATGGCTTTCAGCTGGTTTTGAGGTAGAAAAAAAAGCCTCTAATTTATGGTCACTAGAAAGACAAGTTAGAGTTGCTGCAGGCTCACTGGTTGTACTAGGTGTTGTATTATCAATGTTAGTCAATATTAACTTTATGTTTCTATCAGGTTTTGTTGGAGTAGGGTTAGTATTTGCAGGTATAACGGATACTTGTGGTATGGGACTATTTTTAGCCAGAATGCCTTGGAATAAAGAAACTGTAACCACATGTACGATAAAGACTTAAAGGAGTAACTGATGTATTTTAAACAATTTTATTTAAAATGTTTGGCACATGCTTCATACTTAATTGGTTCTGAAGGCGAAGCTATCGTCGTAGATCCACAAAGGGATATAGAGCAATATATAGAAGAAGCTCTAAAAAATAATTTAAAAATAAAATATATAATAGAAACACATTTACACGCAGATTTCGTTTCAGGGCATTTGGAATTAGCAAAAATGACAGGAGCTTCAATTTATATTAGTAAAAAAGCGAACGCTCAATTTGAATATGTTCCAGTTACGGATAATACAAAAATTCAATTAGGTCAGATTGAAATAACCTTCTTAGAAACTCCAGGTCATACCCCAGAAGGAATATCGGTTTTGTTGACTGATAAAAACAAAAAAGAAGCATCAAAGTTATTAACAGGTGACACACTCTTTATTGGTGAAGTTGGTCGTCCTGATTTAGTTGGTTCAAAGGGTTTTACCGCTAATCAAATGGCAAGTATGTTATACGATTCCCTGTGGAAAAAAATATTGAACTTAGACGACCGGACAGAAATTTATCCTGCCCATGGTGCCGGTTCGGCTTGTGGAAAAAACATTTCAAATGAAACCTCGTCAACATTAGCGGAACAAAAGAAAAATAATTATGCCCTTCAAGAAATGACTAAAGATGAATTTATTGCAGTGGTAACGAAAGACTTACCTAAAGCACCAGATTATTTTCTTCACGACGTACAAATGAATCAAAAGGGTGCTGGGTTATTAGAAGACTTACCTTCTTTGAAGTCATACAGTCCCAATGATGTTTACGCCATGAGTAAAGAAACAATTATTTTTTTAGATGTTAGAGGTGTCTCAGAATTTTCTACAGCTCACATAGCACATTCAATAAATATTGGCTTAAATGGAGCATTCGCTCCTTGGGTTGGAGAAATATTAAACTCACAAAAATCAATTATTATCATAGCAGAAAGTCTGGAACAATGTCAAGAAACACAATTACGATTGGCGAGAATAGGTTATGAAAATGTAATAGGGTATATAGAAGGAGGTATTTTTGGTTGGCAAAAAAGTGGTTTACCTCTTCAAAATATAGTTTTAGAAACTGTGAATGAGTTAAATGAACAAATAAAAGAAAATAATAAAATTCAAATAATCGACGTTAGGAAATCTGAGGAGTTTGCAAAAGGGCATATTCCAAATGCTGTTAATATTCCATTGAATGAACTAAAAAATAATATTGATAAAGTAGATCGGAATAAACAGGTAATTGTCAATTGTGCAGCAGGTTACAGAGGGAGTATTGCAGCAAGTATTCTAAAAAATGAAGGTTTTATAGAAGTATCTAACATAATAGGTGGCTTTGGGTCATGGGCTAGCGAAGGGTTAAAGGTTATTAAAAATTAATAAAATGAAAAAAGATGAAAAACTTCCGATTGAAGCATTAAATTTTATTGCACAAAAATTTCATTCTTTGTCTGACCCAGTAAGACTGCAGATAATCCAAGAATTAAAAGAAGGTGAGAAAAGTGGAAAAGAATTGATAGAAATTATTCAGACTAGCCAATCGACTATTAGTAAACAATTAAAAAACCTATTTAAAACTGAAATTGTTGATCGCAGACAGGACGGGAATACGATTTACTATTATATAAAAGATGAAACAATTCACGATATTTGTAAAATTGTATGTTCGAAAATAAAGAGAGATTTAGACGACCTCAACAAATCTTTTAAATAGAATCTTAAATAAAATGACTTACTCAAGTCAACTTTAAAAGTTTGTGATAGAAGAGGAGGCTGGGTTATGAAAAAATCGAAATAGGAAGAATTAGGGTTTATGCTTTTTCTGGCTTAAGTCTATCCATTTTATCTGTATCACCAAACATTTGAATATACCCACATGCCGAACACATCTTAGTGTTTAATCCGACTAACGATTCAGCGAATACAAAGAATTTAGTTTTTGCAGGTTTAAAATACAATCGGCCCGTACCTTGAAGCTTACCTTCAATAAGCTCGGAGTTACCACATACCGAACAGCTTTCTGTTCTTTTTTCAGCTTCCACACTCCCAGTATTTTTCATTGCAATTTGATCTAGGTTTTCTTTAGTGAAACGCAAAGATCCACCAATTTTAAAATGGGTAAGCTTACCTGCTTTCATCCAACGAAAGATTGTCATTTGACTAACCTTTAAATATTCGCTAGCTTCTTTTGTTGTATACCACTTTTCTTCCATTCCTGTCCCCTTCTTATAAAATATAATTCTATTTACTAATATATAATAATACTTACTAACATTTTTTTTCAAAAAGTTCTTGTATTTATTTTAGATATGATATAGTATGTTATTACATGTTACTTATTGGAGGTTATTGTGTGTAGAAGAAATTTTACGTTAATCGAATTACTTATAGTTATTTCAATTATAGCTATATTAGCTGGCATGACCTTACAGGGTTTTGATATTGCCATAAAAGGAGCGAAACGAGCAGATAGCAATAATAATCTGAAGCAGATTACTTTAGGTGTTATTGCATCTCAATCTGGAAAAAAATCGACGTATAGTAAAGATTTTTTATTCCCAAATGGAATTCGTACTTTATCCACCACTGAAAGTGGTCATTTTGCAGTAGACAATGTAATTATAGAAGGAACGACATCATCATACCAAATATTTAAAAAATATAAAGGAATGCATCCATATGATGATGACTATGGATATTACATTTTTATGGGAAATACTGTAAATGGAGGAGCAAAGAAAAAATTTAGTGCAGATACCCGAGTAGCGATGGAATTTTACCCATGGGATAGTGAAGGTGATGGAAAGGTAGGCGTAGCCTTTGGTGATGGGAGAGTAGAAACTCTTATAGTAACTACGTCACCTTCTGATCTAAATATTTTAGAATTTTTATCTATTGAAGGTTTGGGTGAAGAAGAATAACACGATAATCAAGAATTGAGCGATTGTGAATATAGGACTATTACTGAGAATAACAAAAGTATGTTAGCTATAAAATATTTTAAAAACCTCGTTAATACCCTATGTTTGCAATAACTCCATTTGGTCCGTATTGAATATTTTTATGATTTGGGTTTATTTCATTCACCCATGAATTTATTTCATCGATTGAACAAGGAATATCAAACTCAGGAGAAAGCATATCAAATGTATCCAAAATTGCCCATTCTTTATTTTGTATTTTATTCAGTGGATAAGTATATTTATAATTACAAACAGGGACTAATAAATAGGCCATTTTTCTTCCAAAAATAGGAATAAAACGCATACAATCGTGGATAAAGATTAATAGAGGGGTTAAGAGTTGTATAAGGTTAAAGAGACCTTTTTGAGGCATTCTTTTGGTGATAGGTCTTAGCCAATATTTTGACCAAAAATAAGTTTCCCAAGTTTTAGAATAAACATCAAAGGCAAAATGTGAATCTTTACGCTTTATTAAATTTGAAATGAGAAGAAATGAGTTTTTTGGGTTAGGTGTATGTTGGATAACGCCAAGACAGATTGCTTTATCAAAACTATGGTTTTTGAAAGGTAGTGACCTTAAATCTGCTCTTATAAAATTAATATTTTTATAGCGTGAGCCATTGTTTTTTTTATTGGCATAAATTGCTGTTGATGCATCTAATGTAAAAAGTTCAATTCCTGTAGATGCAGCTATTTCAGTGAATCTACCTGCACCAGAACCGACTTCAATGCCTATTTGTTTTGAGCAATCAGAAGACCAACCAGTTACTTGAAAAAAGCGTTTTTCAGAAATTGGAATTCCCGTATGAGAATCGAGTTGTGTTTTACTAAATTTATTCCATTGGAATCCAAAATTATCAGTGTAATTATTATCGCTGGTAAAATTAGGTATGCCATTTTGAATTACATAAATTTTTTCACACTTTGAACATTTTAATTGACCACTTTCGACTTCTGAATCGATCAAAACTTGTTGTGTGAGTTCTAAAGTATGTTTATCAATTGGACAAACTAAATATTCTAAGGCTGTAGTTTTCATATTTTGTATATATAATAAATAACTAAAATATTTAGCAGTTTGTATTTTGAAGTTTTTTTAATATTTTTAATAAATTAATCACATAACAGTTTAGCATATTTTTAATAAGAGTATCTAGGTTGATAAATTGAGAATACTTTGGTAAATTTCACTGACTTACATTTCATTTATGTTAAAAAATATAGAAAAAGTTGAAATTAAAGTTGTTTAGACATTTTACAAAATAAATATTTACAAAAAACTGTGTGTCAGATAAGTTTTTTTGACTATTTTATTAAATGCTATATAAGTATGGTTCTAAAATAATTATTAGCAGATAACCCTGTCATGAGTCATTTATAAAAATGTTGATTGAAGACTTACAAGTAAAATATTATTTGTAATAAGAAAGACTTATATTAAGATTAAATTCTTAAACCTTTCAATGCTTAAGGTCTATATAATTCAGTCTCACCTAGCTATTAAACTACTGTATAGTAAATTAATCATAAAGAACTCCCCAAAGGATTTAAATATTCTTTAGCAATAAAAGGTGATGTCATAGCTCTGAGCATTGCACTATAATTTAACCCAAACCTCACCTCATCTCCTAGAGCTAAATCTGATTTAATAATAAGGTGGTCGCTACTAGCTCCAAGAATAGCAATTTTAGGGGGAGCGACTAATCCAGATACATCAGTATCCTGAAGGCCGATAGCAAGTATAGACTGTGATATCGAGCCTTTTTCACTGCTAGTTGATTTATCCCCGAAAGCAGATTGTCCTATTTCCCCCCATGGTTTGGTAGGCTTTGTTTTTGATTCGATCACTTCAGCTATAAGAGTGATAGCATCTGAATATAAACCTTCGATTGGCTTACGATTAAGCGGGTCACAGTGTACTTAGCTGACTGAATTTTCGAACCAGTTTTTAACTTTAAATAAGGAGAACTGGAAATGTTATCAGATATAATAGACAATGTAAGAAAAGGCCCAAATGGACGCCGAT
>Ga0233432_10004709_pt1 | contig 12030 bp, 5 predicted proteins | sample SI_122_August201_6_FD_179870 | JGI IMG/M metagenome (GOLD analysis project Ga0233432, IMG submission 179870) | Seawater microbial communities from Saanich Inlet, British Columbia, Canada - SI_122_August2016_10_MG | ecosystem: Environmental > Aquatic > Marine > Inlet | place: Canada: British...
TTAATTAAGATCTAAAAATGCCTATAGCTTCCGCTATAGGCACCCTATCTCAATAAATAAAAATGTCTAAGATTTTTTCAACGCTTGATCAATATCTTCAAGAATATCTTCGATATTTTCTATTCCTACTGATAAACGTATGAGCTCTGGTGCTATACCAGCAGCTTTCTGTTGATCTTCAGTTAATTGACTATGGGTAGTGCTTGCTGGATGAATTGCTAAACTTTTTGCATCCCCTACATTGGCGAGATGACTAAATAGTTCCAAAGACTCTATGAATTTAGAGCCATTGCTTGCTCCACCTTTCACACCGAATACAACCATTCCACCAGCTTTTCCTTTTAAATATTTTTTATTCTTTTCATAATTCGGATCATTCTTTAAGCCAGGAAAACGCACCCATTCGACCTGTTCATGGGTATCCAAAAATTTGGCTACTGCTAAAGAGTTTTCACAATGCCTTTCCATTCTTAAAGGCAAGGTCTCTATTCCTTGTAGAAAAATCCAAGAATTATCAGGTGAAATACAAGCCCCAAGGTTTCTTAGGGGAACAGTTCGCATTCGTAATATATAAGCCAAGGGTTGTAACTCATCGGGTAAGTCATGTCCCCAACGCATTCCATTATAGGAATTATCCTTTTCCTCATATAAAGGAAATTTTCCATTTCCCCAATTAAATTTGCCAGAATCCACCAATACGCCACCAATACCCGTTCCGTGTCCACCAAACCATTTTGTTAAGGAATGAACCACTATATCAGCACCAAACTCAATCGGATTACACAAATAAGGCGTTGAAAAAGTACTGTCTACGATCATAGGTATATTAGCATCATGAGCAATGTTAGAGATGGCTTCAATATCAGCAACATCTAAACCTGGATTACTCACAGATTCACAGAACAATGCTTTTGTATTTTCTTTAATCGCATTTTTGAAATTCTCCGGATTATTTGGGTCCACAAAAGTGACTTCAATGCCCATTTTAGGTAAAATATCGTTAAACTGTGTGTAAGTTCCACCATACAGATTGTTAGCTGAAACAATATGATCCCCCATTGAGGCCAAATTAATAATCGCATAAAATACAGCACTCGTACCTGAGCTCATTGCCAAAGCTGCAGCCCCGCCTTCTAAATCAGCCACTCTCTTTTCAAGAACGTCTTGGGTTGGATTCATTATTCTTGAATAAATATTTCCAAATTCTTTGAGTGCAAATAAATTAGAAGCATGCTCAGTATCATTAAAGGTAAAAGCACTCGTACGGTAAACTGGAACGGCACGAGAATTTGTGGTTGGATCAATGTCTTGTCCAGAGTGGAGGCATTTCGTTTCAAATTTCATAGTATGATATCGAATATCAGTAAAGAGTCTATGAGTATAGGTTAAGAATTCAACAAACAAACATATCTGAATGATATTGAATCACTGAGTAAAAACCGTATTAATTTAACTCATTTTTTTTTAAATAAAATACTGTGATCACTGTTTATCAATAACGTATTTTAATATTTCTACAACTTGCTCTACATTCTTAGCCCAGGCCATAGCCGCGGCATCTACTTCTTTTAAGGGATGTATAATATTTTCTTCATGAAGAGTGATATAAGGTTTATTTAATGCAGAACAATAGCCCGCATCAAATGCAGCATTCCACTGTTTGTATTTATCTCCAAAGCGAATGATTGCAATATCACAATTCTCAATTGAGGTTTTTGTTTTAATGGCATTAACTTTAGCTGATTTGTGATCACGCCAATAATTATTTTCTTCTTCTCCTAAAATATCGCCAGCACCATCACTTGCTTCATGGTCCGTAACAGCTGAAGAAAATGAAACGGATAGTTTGGCTTCACTACAACCTTTAATAATTTGTTGCCTCCAGTTTGTATGAATTTCACCAGATAAGTATATTTTCCATTCCATATGTGTTTGTATTAAAAAAGTTCCAATGTAAGGATAACTATTTATTCATTTAACAAGATGATCTAAGGAAAAAGTAAACTAAAGAATGCTTCAAAATAATATTATTAATCAACCAAATTGGCACGTAGTTTTGCTAATATTGAATTTTATAAATTTTTTGTAACCTGTTCCCTAATCACACCATTTATTCAAAAGGTCATATCTCATTTAGCTATGAATAACACATTAATAGAAATCCGGAAAATTCATATCGAGATTGAACATTACCTTCAAAATTTGGCTACAAAAAGCTCAACCAACCAATGTGCTGCGTGCACCAATGTATGCTGTAAAGAAGAAATTTGTAACGAAAGTATTAATAGTGATTTTTTAAGATTCATCTTAGGTGATAAAACTAAAGAATATAATAAAAAGAACGGTTGGTTTGATCAATCATCAGGTTGTACGCTTAATTTTGGCCGACCAATAGTTTGTTATGAATTTTTCTGTTCAAAGTTTGACGAAGATAGTCAAAGTAAAAATCTTCAAGTAAAATCAAAAGAATTCAGTCAGGTGTATGCTAAGGTTTTCCGCAATCAACATATTCTTGAAATTGACAACATTAACTCTATCCCAGAGAAAAAGTTACAAAAGCTACTGGAAAAACTTAAGCTTTTTAAAACTCTATGTAATTAATTAGTCAACCCTTTAAGATATATGTTCCACAAAGTAAATAAAGTGATTCTAATTAATATAATACATGACTCATCAGAAAGTTGAAGTCGCCTTCTTTTACTATTTCACTTCAAGCTTAAAACTCTCCGAATGACTATTAAACTCAGGGGCATACATACATTGAATTTGTGCTATACCCGTTTGGTATTCACCTTTATGAACAATGCGAGTGCTGTATTCAAACACATAAGTTCCCTTTGGTAAATAATCAATATAAAAGTGACTCGCCGTATCTCTAGTGCTTTCGTAATATCCCAGCCCATCTTGATAGCGATAACGTGAAATAACATTAACGGGTTCTGTTCCGCTACCGCGTTGATCCTTCATATGAATATACTCCATATCCCTATCACTTTTTAATTCTATACGCACCACTAACTCATCGCCTACTTCAAGTGCACCCTTTGATATTTTAATAAGTGTTGGTCCGCTTTTAGTATTCACTTTTTTATAGAGTGTTTTTACCAATTTGAGTGGCGTTGCTGAGTGAGAGGTAACTTTTGTCATATCTTCTACATATTGCCAGTGCACACTACCCCACGATACACCACTATCTTCTTTATTTAATACGATGTTTCCCATCTCTGGTTTTACCTCAGTGCCAGCAAAGGTTTTTTCATAAAAGCCTGTACCTGCTTCAACATTTTTGGGTTTAATCAATGTGTTATTTAAACTTACTTTAACTAATTTAGTTGAACTCAATAAATCAAAACCTCTTAACAATAAACCATAAATAGCATCGGCTGTTGCTTTACTTGTTTTCCAGTCTTGCGTTTGTTTTTGTTTGAGTAACCATACCTTACAATCCTCAACTGATTTTTGATCACTTAGGACTTCATCAAAAGCTTCTATCATTAACGCTTGTGTTTCTATAGGTGCTCTAAACCACCAATACGAGTGTTCCGTATCTCTCCAATACATTCCCATTTCTTCTTCTGAGATAGCGTGTTCTTTTATCGATTTCATAATTGCCATAGGTGTTTTTTTATCACCGAAACGTTTTAGTCCTAGGGCTAAATGTGCTTGTGTTTGTCGTGCATCGAATTTAACCCAATACTCTTTTGCTTGTTCTAAAAAGTAATCAAACGCCTTTTTATGTTTCGATGAGACTGTTCTATCTTCGAGTAAAAAGCTTCTACCATAGAGGTAAAATGCGATATTGCTTGATAGGTTATTTTGGTCTAAGGTTTTTTTCTCTACAATTTTATCGTACTTATTTTTAAGCCAATCATCAAGTGCTGCAGCTGCTTTTAAGGCTGGTTTCATATCAACTTTTAGTCCAAGATGCCTTAAGCGTGCAAACCCAGTCATAATATATTGGGTTATGTAGATACTTTTTCTTCCCTCTGGCATCCATGACCAATAACCATTGCTGAGCTGGTAATTTTTTAATTTCTCTAAATTTCGTTTCATCTCCCGATTCATACGATTGTTTTCGAATAATAGTGCGACATTGCGTCTTGCCTTACTTTCATTTTTAGCATCGCGCAACCAAGGTGTTTCTTCGAGCATGACTGACTTGATATCTTGATTTTTTTCTAGAGGACTATCCAATGCATCGGTTCCTCTCCACTGCTTAAATATACCTTTAATCTTGGGGTCTGACTGTGCAATGTGGCTTGCTAGGGAATTAGCATAATAACGATTAAATATTTGTTCTGTACACTCATGACGCGACTCCATTAAATAGGGTAAAGCCATAACGGCATACCACGCGGGTTGAGAAACCATTTGTACTTTGAGCTTTTTATGGCTAAGGGTATTAGAATTATTTGAGTTGATTAATTTTTTGAATGTAAACTTCTTTTCACCAATATTTCTTATCGGTAAACTTACGGATTCTGTAACGAGTATTCTGCTAGATAATACAGGTAAATACCCCTCTTCTCCATCAGACAGTTTGCCTGTTGATGCAACCGCTTTATAAGTTAAAAAACCCATATCATTTGGTATTTTTATTTTCCATGAATACGTTTTTGAGGCTTTACTTGGTAATTCAAAAGCTTTATTAGTCATCGCACTACCCAACGATTGATCGACGGTTTCGTTAGTGATTGAATCTTTGAAACTCAATCTAACGGTACCGCGTTGGATAGTCGCAGACTGATTAGAAACTTTAACAGTGAATTCAAGCATATCACCTTCTCGAATAAATCGCGGTGGGTTCGGAGTTACCATTAAATCCTTTGCGGTAATGGTTGTGCCTGTGATCGCTCCAGAACGCATGTCGTTGCCATGAGCGAAACCTAGAAATTTCCATTCAGTTAAGGCTTCTGGCATGGTGAATTCCATTTTTACGATGCCGTTTTTGTCAGATATTAAGTGGGGGAAAAAGAAGGCCGTTTCTTGAAGGTTTTTTCGAATTGAAACATTGGTTAAATCAATTTCATTTGAGGATGCTGAAAGATCTGCAACAGAAGCACTCATTTCCATAACGGAATCGGAGTCTACTTTATAACTCGCAGAAGCCATGACTGTTGACGGAGCACCACTCGCAAAATTCATTAATGAAGCATCTGAAAATGCCATTCTTTTTGAAAAAAACCTGTTACGATTTCTGCTAATATTCGTAATATACGTTTGGAAACTTGGATATTTTAAATAAGTAGGTTTGTGAGTATTCTTCCAATTATTTAAAATTACTTTAGTATAAATTGCATTATTGTTAAAGGTTGATCTGAGCGTTTGATATTCATTTCTAAATTGATTAAAACGCTGTATCCAACTATGTGCTTTATAAGCATCTAAGGAAGCATCATATAAACCTGCAACCATTTCACTCACCATCGATTCTGCATTGGGGCTTTTAATCACAGCAGTCCAAGTTTCTTTTTCTGCTGGTCCACATTTAGAAGTAAAGTGCTCCCATGATAGTTCTAAATTTTTATTGCTCCAAGGTACATCAATTTTACGATTGGTTAAATAAGCTCTGCCTTCTCGAACCATTGTGGTACGAAGATATAGACCACCTCTCATGGCTTCCGTTACCTTTTGTACAATTTCTTGCTGAGTGCTATTTTCATTGGTCCAAAAACTTTGTAAAGTTTTTCCTCTATGCTCTATCTCACAATACGCACGTGCCTTATCATAACCCGAACCCCAAATTACTCTAAAGTCTTCACCTGGTTCAACCTTCCAGCTCGGAGCCTGTACATTGCTTGGAATTTTTATATTTAACTTTTTGGAATTTTTATCCAAAACTTTGAAAGTTATTTGTGCCATAACCTCTTTTCCAAATTTATCACTTGTTTTTAATTTTGCTCTATAGATACCAGCAGGGATTTTTAATTTCAACTCCCCAGTACCATCACTCTCTGTTGTTAACTTGGCTTCTTGAATGAGTTTTCCATCTGGCCATGCATTCACGTTAGACAAATCAATATTATCTTTCGGTTTATTATTTGAAGCCTGAGCGGTGTAGTGAGAGTATCTATTCCCACCTTGAATTTTTGCACGAACTACTTTAGCGGGTTGTACTAATTCGTGAATCGTGATTTTACAATGAGCAGACTCACCGATATCATTTAAACTTGCAGTATGTACTTTTAATGGCACCTCTTCGCTCACATCTAACCATTGGGGTGTACTCAGTGTTGCTTTTAAAGCAGTAAACCCAAGATTAATCACTTTAGAAGCCGAACGGGTTTCACCATTACTATCTGTTACATTTGTATATATTGTATACCTAAAGGTAGGTTCATCTTTCTCACTTGCACTAGGATCGGGCTTTGCAAAAAACTTAACGGTAAAGCTTCCATCTCCATCTGTTTTTAAATGCCCATTTGCTATTTCTTGACTATGGGATTGTGGAGCAGGTCTCCACCAGTAGCAATATGCCCACCATTGAGGCCAGCGTACGTTTCTGACAACTCTATAACTTACGGCAGCATCGTTAATACTTACACCTGTATAAGCTTTTGCAGTACCTTTTAATTCAACTTCTGCATTTAATTTGGCTGGTTTTTCTGGAGATAATAGGCCAACCTTAAACTTGGGTCTTTTATATTCTTCTACACTAATACTCGTTGAGCCCCTTGGGCCATCGACAGTTTGTATTGTCATTCTTCCCATCAATCGATCGCGTGGAGCTGTAAAACTCCCGCTGAATGAGCCAAATGCATTGGTTATTTGTTCTTGTCTTTCTATTTCTTTATTATTTCTATCTTTAAAGACAACTACGACTCTTCTTCCTTCTAACGTTTGGTAGTTATCCTTTTCTTTATCTACTAAATACGAAATACCTTTATAATTAATAATTTGTCCTGGTCTGTAAATTGACCTATCTGTGAAAAAAGTTGACATCTCTCTAACTCTAATGGCTCTCCTTACATTAGTATTTCTTACACTATTTGTCGAGATACTATTACCTTCATGTTCCGCATAGATAGTGGAAGCCCAATTTCTTTCAGACATAAATTTGAAGTAGCCATTTTCATCTGTTAAGAATGGTCCTCGAGTTCTTGTCTTTCTTCTTTTGCCCCAACCACTACTTTCCAATGCCGAAACAGAAGCTCCTACCTTTGGCAAACCTGTATTTACATCGAGGACAAAACCTGTGATATATGGTGCTGTGCTCTGACCACTTCTTGTGACGATAGATAGGTTTGTTACCCAGCAACTCATATACGATATATTGTTCTGTTCTTTTTTAAACTCAGCATTTGAACTAGCAAAAATATAATACGCACCAGGTTTTAAGCCTTTAGGCACATCAACACTATATGTTTTTAATTTGTAATCCTTGGTTTCAGGAAGGGCTGCGAACCAGGTTGATTCAGCTTTTTTGCTTAACCATTGTTTTAAATTTTTATGATTTGGATATTTAGAATTCACTTCGGATTCAAAAACATCTTTCCAATCATAAGCAATCGCTTTAAAATAAACAAATTTTAGGTTTTTATACCTTACATCTATTTTTGGAAAAGGAGCGTTCCAAATATTTTCACTCGAAATATTTATGTTTTTCGATTCAATCTGAATAATTAAATTATGACATAGTTTTCCTCCATGACTCTCTGGAGCTAATTTTAAACCAATATGAGCTAAGCGGTGTGCTTCACTTAAATCTTTCTCACCTTGAAATGCTTTCGCTAAAGCATGATATGCTCTTGCTGTTATAGCATGCTTTTGATATTTTTTAATAAAAGTATTGAGTAACTTTTTATAGGCTTCTGATTTCCCTTCACCTTTTGATTGACTATTTGCGAATTTAATTCGATGTAAATCAGCATCAACAAAAGCATCTTCTACTTTGTCATCTTTATGAAATTTTAACAAATCTTGAAATAGTTTTATCGCTTTAACGATACGGGAATCTGGATCTGTCGTTTCAGCCTTCCAGGCTATAAATTCTTCGCTTGATGCAAAAACTGGGCTAGCGACTTTTAAGACAAAAGCATCTTGTGCTGTTGTGCCTGCTCTTTCACCGGATTGATAAAATTGTAATGCACTGAATACTAAGAAGTCATATAGCGTTGGTCGGTAAGTTTTAGGCGCATTGCCCATTATTAATAGTTGTTCATATTTTTTAAGGGATATTTTTTTTAAAACATCTGCTTTTGAAAGGGCTTTACTAAATTGTTGGTCAATTTTGCTCATTATACGGGCTAAATCCCAAGTCTTAATATCTTTACTCGGTTCATCATTTGTACGCGTGCGTTGCATAAAACGCCATTTATTTTGATTAAAATACTGCCAGTACCAAATTGCCATGATGGTATCCAAAATGGGAACAATTTCATCAGGGGCTTTTGACCTTGCCTCTTCCAATAAAAAAATCTTTTCTTCAGCTTTTTTTCCTTGAATCATGCCTTGAAAATCAATTTTTTGAGTGATTGCCTTTGTGGCTTCAGGATAGGTTTTATTTTTTAAAGTTATTTCAATAATTTTATCAAGATGTTCTATTGCTGTTTTGGGTAGACGGTCTTTTTTGGCTTTTTCTACTTTTTGCCAGTAATCCTTTGTTTCTAAGGCCTTATTTTCTACAATTTCACTGAAACCGACAATATTAAATAGTAGTAAAAAAATGGTATAAACGAGGTATTTCTTCATATTTTAACTCTAATAATTAAGCAATTTAAGTTATGACGCATAACCATAATGATTTTTTGAAAAAATATACGATTATTTTTTAAATATACTTTTAAAACCTAACTATTTATTTATATTTCAAGTAAATAACTCTTTTCAACATTTTGAATATTATCCCTCATATCGATAAAAAAACTCCTATTCCTTTTCTACTTAAAGTGATTTTAGGAATACTCGTTTTAATTCTCTTCTCAGTTTGGTGTTGGCGAGCCTTCACACTTCTAAGTTTTCCGTTTCCAATTGATTATTCAGAAGCATCTCTTCTTCAAGGATCAATATTATGGAAATCAACGGGAACGTTGTATTCACCTCTAGAAATCATGCCAATGGTTCACATTGCCTACCCTCCCCTTTTTATGTTTGTATTACAGATATTTGAAGAACCTCAAAATATGCTCTTCGCAGGAAGAATTTTATCTGTTTTATCAGCTTTAATCTGTGCTTGGGTTATTTTCTTATCTGGGCCTAAAAATAATAAATTGTTTGCAGTGGGTCTGATTACTTTGTGGTTATCTCTACCCGAAGTTTATCGACTCAATGGAATGTTACGGCCTGATTTACCTGGTTTGGCCTGTCTTGCTATAGCATTCTACTCATATCGTCAAAACAAAAAATGGATATGTGTTTGTTTCCTCTGTTTAGCCATTCTTTTTAAGCACATGTTCATTGTTTTAGCTTTAATTTACTTAATCATTGAATGGTACAAAAAATCAAAATCACTTAAGCTCTTTATGCTTCCCATTCTTATTTTAATCGGTTTTATGTTTGGTGAGTGTGGAAAACATCTCTTTTATTATCATTCACTTGATTTTGATTGGTCTCGTTTTAGTCCACTGATTTATCAAATCCTGAAAGATAGTTTCATGATTTTATGCATTGTTTTACTTAGTGGAACTCAATTTAAGAAATTTATATTCCTTTGGGCTGGTTTATCTTTTATCTTTATTTCCTTCTTAATTAACAAACCTGGATCTGAAGCACTCTACGGCTTAGAGTTTCAATTAGCTCTTATTTTAGGATTGCGGTCTCTAGAAATTAAGACTGAACATTTGAAAATCATCTTCATTTTACTGATCGCAGGTTTACTGATAAACCTTCCACTTCCCAATACAAAAGTATCTTCTCGTATGTATGCAAATACTTCTGCTCCAGCTTCAGCAAAAGGCAGTACTCCAGACATTCAAGATTTTGAAAATGGTGCTGCTTTATTGAATTTACTAAAAAGCACAAGAGGTAGAGTGTTAAGCGAAAATCCTGCCTGGCCTTTATTAGCAGGACATCAACCAGAATTAAGTCCCTTCCAAGTAAACCAACTCACTCAAATCAACAAATTGAGCGAAGAGAAAATTTTAACTGATATCTCACAACATAATTTCTCATTGATTATGAGCGAAGGGCAATTAGATGAAAATCAGAATAGGTATTTTTCTGAAGCAATACGTCGTAAAATTCTTGATCACTATAGTTTAAATCAAGCTTTTGGTCAACAGCATTTATATATTCCCAATCAATGAAACACATACTAGCATTTTTACTTTTAACACTTAGCTTTCATCTCTATAGTGATGTCATTGAAGAAACCTCCTTGAATGGTCAGTGGTTTTTCAAAAAAAGCGAAGACAAACAAGGTATTACTGAAAAATGGCAACAATTACCAATCACAAAAGTTTTTACTCAAAAACTAGAAGTACCGGGATGTTGGCCACTACAACTAAAAGAAGATATAAATGCCAATGGTGTGGTTTGGTATGCAAAAAGTTTTATGCCTCCCAAAAGTTGGAATAACTCAAGATTAGTCCTTCGGTTTGAAAGAGTTTGCCTCATTGCGGACGTTTGGTTAAATGGTCATTATTTAGGCAAACACTTAGGTGCTTACACTTCATTTAAATTTAATATTAATAAATTCATTAAGTTCAATGAACAAAACATTATAACCGTTCGCTGTGACTCAACTAGATCTCGAGAACATTCTCCAGCAAAAGTAGAATGGCTTTATCCCGGGGGTATTACGGGTTCAGTAACCCTTCAAAAAAGACCCTTTCTAGATTTAGAAGAATGCTGGCTTTACGATTTACAAGGAAACACCCAACTCGAAATAAAATTAAAAAATCACTCAATAACCACTCATGCTGGTCAATTCACGGTATCGACCCTTGATAAAAACAACAAATTAAAATTAATCCAGCAAACTTTCAGTATTCCCGCTAGGCAAAAATTACATACTAAACTCAATCTTGATTACGACTTTCCACGTTGGAATACAACCTCTCCTGAACTAGTGGAAATTGAAATTCAAATAAAGACAGATAGTGAACAATATTCATTCAAACACAAAACGGGGATCCGCCGTTTAACTTGGGATAACAATGAATGGCACATTAATGGAAAACGCACTTGGATGCAGGGCATGGCATTACATCTTGATCACCCAGATGGCGGACAAGTATGGACCGAAGAAAATATTCTTAAATGCTTTGATAAGCTAGAAGCCTTTGGAATTAATTTTTTGCGCATGGGTCATTACCCCTTCCCCAAACGATGGTTAGACGAATGTGATAAACGAGGGATTGCTGTATGGTTAGAAATTCCGAATTGGCAGTCTGGACAAATCATGAACAACACGCGTTTCCAAAAAAGGTGGCTCTATAGTCAGCTTCGCGATATGATTCAACAATACAAAAAACATCCATGTGTAATAGCCTGGAGTCACGGCAACGAAAATGGAACAGAGTCAAGTTATTATAAAGAGGCCTGCGACTTTATTCGCAGTATGGATAAAACTAGACCAGCAAGTTTTTCAACTTCGCCTTACAATAGAGCTAAGGACTGGCAGTATAGAGATATCCACGGTCAAATAACTCACTTCGGTTGGTATCATTCCAAAACTCCCTATCGAATTCATTCCTACCTCGATGAAGTGATCAGGAACTACCCAGGCGTATTTTTAAATATCGAAGTCTGTGCACACAGTAGGGAAAGCGTAGATGGTAGCTATGCATCTGACACACGTTTATCGACAGCTTTTCACGATAAAGTCCTAAGAACTCTACTCAATGCTTATTTTAAGAACTGTGGTCGCGTTGAGGGGGTTACGACTTGGACATTGAATGACTTTTTATGGCGCCGTCTAAATAAGCAGAATGGTCCGCAATTCAAAAATAGACATAACTCTACTCACGGTATTTATACTCGTGATAGAAAAGCTAAATATGTTGCATCTACTGTTCGTGAAATATATCGAGGTAAGGTGAAGGCATTGATCATGGATAAAAAAACACATTTTCTGACAGGAGAACGTTT
>Ga0233432_10004710_pt1 | contig 12029 bp, 7 predicted proteins | sample SI_122_August201_6_FD_179870 | JGI IMG/M metagenome (GOLD analysis project Ga0233432, IMG submission 179870) | Seawater microbial communities from Saanich Inlet, British Columbia, Canada - SI_122_August2016_10_MG | ecosystem: Environmental > Aquatic > Marine > Inlet | place: Canada: British...
ACCAGATCCCGAAGGTGTCAACTGTATATTAGAACGTAAGTCGGTTTGTTCATACTTATATTTTGGTGCATTATAGGTCGACATCTGTGTTTCTAATATATCATCTGAACGCAATACTGCATGCATGGAATCATGTTCATAAATAAGTATTTCAACAGATGCATCATTCTCAGGTTGTCCGCTATCATTAAGCAAGGTTGCATTGAATTGTACAGATTCGTTAACAGAGTAAGTAGTTCTACTTGTACTTATTTGGATGTTGTCTTCATTGGGATTACTGTTAACCCAGTAAATCATATTTGAAAACAATTGATCCACATATTGCCGCAGTTGATTGCGTGAGCTTTGATAAAACAAATACCAATTCCAATGTGAAACCAACACCGTACGAGATGAGTTGAACTGCTGTACTTGAATCGTAGGGTATACCTCTTGATTTCCAACATAGCGGGCATTGATGATGGGATCGTAAAGAGATAATGGGGGACTTAGGATACCCGATAGACTAGGGGTAGATTCAGTGAGTCTTGGAATATCAGCTATTATTGGATGTCTACTTGAAGCCAAAGAATTAGCATTTACCGGTGGTAACGTCTCATTGTTACTGGCAGTTAGTTGGAAACGTCCCACTGAGTTATCAAACCAATTATTCATAGGGTCCCAAACAGAAGAATTCAATAATCTACTTTTTATAGGACTTGGAATATGTAGATATACCATTGGCATTGACGATAGTTCTAATCCAATTTTTTCAGTTAATTCAAGGATATCTACCCATGGTTCACCATGAATAATAACCACATCGGCCACTAAGTCTTCATCCAAATCCGTTTCTAAGTAACTTCCATCTCGCTGTAAGGTTACTGTATGCAAGCGCATCTGAGGGTTGGTAGATACAATATTTCGTATCATACGAACATCGGGGTGCACCTGATAGGCAATGTGCACCACATCGATTTGATCATCAATCACCTGAACAGAGGTACGAAGTTCGTTATTCATTAACGTCCATTCGTTTTCCAAAGCTTCTATACTAAAGCGGAAAGATTGTAAGCCTATCTCTTTCAAATAAACCCTGAAAATGTGTACGATTCGCTGCCCACTTGTTGTAACTTCAAGAGTGGTACTCTCTAGTACATTCCCCATGAGATCACTCATCGATAACGTCAGTTGTTCATTAGCGTAGCCATCTACTTGAATGCTAACTGAGAATTCATGATAAGTATTCAAATAACCTAAGCTATTTCGTTTCACATCAACAATAGATGCATCTTGAACACCATTTGTATCACCCATAGCTACTACATAGAAGGGGAGTCCCGTTAATTCAGCCTCTATACTTGCATCTATAGTAGAATTATGTATGCCATCAGAGACTAAAAGTACTCCCTGAAAATCCTTTTTTAATGCTTGAACTTGTTGAATTGCTTGAGTTAAACGAGAATCTGAATCGATAAGGCTAATACTATCTATGGAAGAAGAGGGGCGTACAAAATTTCCAAATTGATACCAATCAATATTCAATTGCTGCTCGAGTTGTTGTAGTTCATCAAGCACACTACTATAGGTAGAAGCTCCTTTATAATCACCTTTATTTAAGCTCATGCTTTCAGAGCTATCAAGAAGTACCATCAAGTTTTGTGGTGATTTCTGGAGATCGCTATTAAAAAAAATAGGGTTAAATACCAGTAGAAATAATATCGAAACGCTTAACGTACGTAACAAACTTAACCCAAATCTTATCTTAGAATCTAATATTGTTTCCTTGGAGTAACTCCACCAAATTAGAAGTGTAGTGCCTAGCCAAATAAGCGAGAGTAAAAAGACAGGAAAACTATGTTGAAAGCCAACAAATTCCATGAATACCTTTTATAGTGTATTCAAAATTTTATCAATAATATCAACGGAGCTCAATCCTTGCGCTTCTGCCGCGTAATTAGGGATAATTCTATGCCGAAGCACGGGTACAGCTAAATATTTTATGTCATCCTCAGTAATATTGAATCGACCTTCCGATAAAGCTTTGGTTTTTGCTGCAATAATCAGATTTTGGGATGCTCTAGGCCCTGCTCCCCAACTTAGAAATTCATTTGCAATACTTTTCTGATCAGATTTGTTTTCGGAAGCACCTGGACGAGTGCTACTGACTAAAGATACCGTAAAATCTAGCACAGACGAGGGTATGGGTACTTCACGAATTAGTTGCTGGTACTCCAATATATCCGCCTTATTCATTTGTGGTCGTGGAGAAGGAGAGGTCGTACTAGTTGTTTGGGTAATAATCTGTTTCTCCTGTTCAAAAGTTGGATAGTCAACCCAAAGCTGAAACATAAAGCGATCTAATTGAGCTTCAGGTAGAGGATAGGTTCCTTCTTGTTCAATGGGATTTTGGGTAGCCAATACAAAAAAAGGTTGGTCTAAGTCATAGCTTTTACCCGATGCAGTCACATGATATTCTTGCATGCCTTCTAGTAGGGCCGATTGAGTTTTCGGTGGCGTACGGTTAATTTCGTCAGCTAATAATATATTTGAAAAAATAGGGCCTTTTATAAAACGAAAGCCTTTGGTACCAGCTTCTTTGTTTTCCTCGATAACCTCAGTGCCTGTTACATCACCTGGCATTAAATCAGGGGTGAATTGAATACGATTAAAATCTAAATCTAACGCCTCTGAAAGTGTTTTAATAAGAAGTGTTTTGGCCAATCCAGGTACTCCAACTAGCAGACAGTGTCCCTTTGAAAAAAGACTCACTAAAAGTAATTCAATAATCACTTCCTGCCCGACGATCACTTTTTGTATTTCGTTTTTGAGAGCAGCAAATTGTTGCGAAAAGGCTTTTGCTTTTTCTACCGAATCGACTTCTTTTGTCATATCTAAATAGTCCTAATTGTTAAAATTGGGGAGATAAGGAAGCACTAGGAAAATCAATACGATATTCTATGTATACCTCTTCCCGTAGTTCTTCTACCCATTGTGTGTATTCTCGTAATTGTTTTTGTTGAAGTGCAATGTTTCGAAGTCGTTCAAAATCTTGATCCAAATTAGCTACATGTTCCTCAATGCGCTCATCTAAACGAATAATTCTATAAGCACGCGCACCTTGCGGTGAATTTAGAGTAAATGCCCTTGGTTCAGATATATCCCCCACATTTTCAAGTAACAATACGGTTCGATATAGATTAGCATCCAATCTATTTAATGGGATGTATCGCTCTCCAGTCTCAGGATCTAATACTTTACCTCCGGTTACTTTAGTTATGGGGTCTTGGCTTTTTGTTCGAGCCAAGCTTGAAAATTCAAGGTCAGGAATTTCAATCAAACTATCTCGAATACTAATTAATCGCTCAATGGCTACATCATCATCAAGTTCTTCTGCATTTACTGAGATAAGAATATGTCGGGTCTCAATCTGATCTCCAATCCGTTTAATTAATTCTATTACATGATATCCATATTCTGTTTCAACCACTTCGGATATTTGTCCTGGAGTTAAGGCAGCAGCAGCGGCTGAGTATTCAGATACCAATTCATTAAGCCCCATGAGTGGTAGCAAACCGCCTCTTGGACCTGAAGGACCGTCACTGTGGCGCCTAGCTAACTCTTCTAAAGGGATTCCATGTACCAAGATGGAATCTCGTAAGCTCTCTGCAAAAAAACGAGCCGCTTCTTTGGCATCACTTTTTGCTGGTGGTATAATAACAATTTGAGAAAGGGCTACTTGTTCAGGTATGGTTGGAAGAGAGTCTATAGGAATACTTTCGAAAAATTCAGCTACTTCAGGCCGAGTTATTGTTACACCCGATAAATAGGTCTGTCGAACCTGCTCCGTGGTCATTTGTTCTCTGAAATCTTCTCTGAATTCTTCGCGAAGTTGGATAACTGGCTTACCAAAAGCTCGTTCTAATGCCTGTTCGGATCCTGCTTGCATTATAAGTTGTTGAATACGCTGATCCATTGCTCTGTTTACTCGGTCATCTGGTATTATCACCGAATCAATTTTTGCCTTTTCAAGTAGAATGAAGTTTTCTACTGAGTTTTCCAGAAAACTAAACCATAATGCTTCACTAAAAGGAATATTCTGACCATAACTTCTATTTTGCAATATATAGGTTCGAACGTCGGTATCTATATCCGACTTTAATATGACACGATCATTAACTTGAGCGATAATCTGATCGGCGGGCCTAGGCTGCGAGGTCGTTGTGTTTTGAGCCCAAAGTAAAATTGGGGTTATCTGAGTTATCAGTAATATTGCGAAATAAGCCCCAATAAATCTAATGGAAAGGGGTTTAGTAAATTTCTTGGGTTCGTACATACGTTTAATTAGGTAAGTTTATTTCTATCTCGTTGTTGGCTTCTGCCTGAAGATAGAGATTCTGTTGATAGCTTTTGAAGCTAGTCCGTTTTTTTTCTAATAAGAGCCACTGTTGAATTTCTGATAGTAACCACTCTAAATCCGGATGTTCTCCTTTTGGTTTCTCTTCTAAAAGTTGAACAAAATGGTATTCATTCCCTACTTTTTCAATCACTGAAATTTCACTTAACCCAATTAGCTGCAAGTATCTATTCATAATTGGGGAATCAGAGGCCGCTCTGGTAATTGGCCAAAAACGTTCTGAGTGATCAAGAGTATACTCTGGTTGAAGTGCATAACTTCTAACCACATTTTCCCAATCACTTCCCCTCAATAGCTCTTGACGGGCCCTTGATGCTTTGTTGAGGCTATTGGTTTTAAAGAATCGGAATCGGATAAATCGTTCATCCAGTATAAAATTGTCCTTATTTTCTTGATAGTAATCTCTTGCCTCATCTAAAGTCACGGTCACATCCGGATTTAGTTCTTTGGTTATATAGTCTTTGGAAATTTGTAGTATGTAGTCCTCTGTAAGCTCATTTATCTTGTCCATTACTACCTTTTCACGATGGATTCGTAATCGGTAAGCCTCTTGCAATAGTATTCGGTCCATAATCCACTGTTCAATATAGTCACGCATGATTTGAGCTGAATCTGCAAGGGCAAACTGTTGTGGTGGTATTTTTTGCAATAACTCAGACTGTAATAACACATCGTTATTTACCTTCGCAATAACATACTGATCACTCGAACTCTTGAAATCACAGTTGATGAGTGCTAATGTTAAGAACAAGAGTAAATAGTGGGATATTTTCAACGTTTATATAATTAAATAGAACTCTTTAAAAAGATTTAGGGATATATGCTAATTTCAGTGGGAGGTGGAAACACACTTTTAATTTGCGTCTAAAGTCATAAAGTTTTCATCTATAACCTCAGGATACGCTTGAATCTGATACTTATTTCTAAGTCGCTGCAACCAGTTTTCTTCGCGAACAGGTTGATAATCGGATAATAAACGATTGAAAGCTTCATCAAAGGTCATTTTCCTAGCCGGAAGAACAGCATTTAGCACAAAAAAAGCTTTTCTGTTATTGTAGGTAAAGTATTCACTCATGTTTCCAACCTCCATCTCGGCTAGTCGAGTAAATGGTTCTCCTTGAAATATCCCCGTTGAATCTGACATTACAGCAACCGGAAAATCATTGGCCCTAAGACTATCAGCCTGTCCTCCTTCAAGAATAAAGTCCTCAGCTCGTTTAAGGGTAGAATCATATCTAGCCGAAACAAGATGATAGTAATATCGAGTTTCAAATCGATAATCGCTGTTATTACCAAGGTAACGACTCATTAGTAAGGTAGAGTCAACGGTTACACTGCTCCAAACGGAATCTTCATTAATTTGATACACCACAAGACCACGATGATAAGAATCGGTTTGTTCAGAAAATTCTGGAAATACGTTTAAAGTAAAATTAGCTAACTCAGAATCGAGAAAATATTCTTCGTAGTCACTAAACCAGCTTGACTGCACCTGATTTAATGCTTTGTTTGTGTGGGTTTCCATCAAGTACTCGTAAAAATCTAGGACAGTTGCGGCAGCACCCTGAAAAGTCAATAAGGTATCTGAGTTAAAAGTATCGGCCACATCAAGTACCTTTGTAACCGGTAACGAATCGGCCAAGGTGAACGAATTGGTGATATCGGTAATGAGATCACTGTTAACACGAAGATGATACTGCTCGGACAACCAATTCAAGACAAATTCATTACTACGCTCAAAATTAGAACTTTTATCTAGCTCTTGAGTTAAAAAATCATCCTTTGCGGCTTCATTTTTAAACGTCTGCACGGAATCGACTCGAAAAATGTGAACCCCATACGTGCTCTCAATAGGTCTTGAATAAGGCAGGGTGGGATCTAGATTCATTACAGAATCAATAAATGCTTGGTCATAACGACTACTATAAGATACCCATCCAATATTTCCCTCATTAGAAACCGATGCTCGGTCTTCAGAAAATTCGACAACTAAATTCATCCATGGGGTTCCTTGTTCTAGTTGTTCATACAAATTATCCATCTTATCTAAATCACCCCGACGAGAGATAAAAATGTGAGAGATATTTCTGGCAGGAGTTCGCTCTCTTCGCTCTTCTAAATGGATGAGGTGATACCCAAATTGGGTGCGAACCGGCATCGATAGCTCACCCTCATCCAATGCGTATAGAGCATCCTCGAAGGCCCCAACTGTTACACCAACACTAAACCAGGGCAAATCGCCCCCCATTAACTGACCATTTCTGGTTGATGAATATTCTTCATTTAACTCAGCCATCGTCTTTTCTCCAGATAAAAATAATTCTCTGGCCTCCAATATCCTGTTATAAGCTGCCAAGGTATCCGATGGTGGAGCGAGGGGCAGTAGAGAGATTAAAACATGCGAAGACTTCAATTCCTCATTATATCTACTCTTGAATTGTTCGAAAATGGTTGGTTTAATTTCGCGATCTAACCAATAGGCATACGCTGCTTGTTTTGCATACATAGCGTATTCATCCAGTATGGTTTTATCCTCGAAATAGCCTGCTTCTCTTGCCGCCAACAATTTGGCTCGGTAGTTCAAATAAATAGGTAAAAAATCTTTTAACTCCTCTGCTGTTGGGTCTTGATTGACACCACCTGACTTATAACCCTGCATTAAATCGTTAAACTCAATTATCTCTGGACCAACCGTACCTACAACTGATTCAGATGTATTTTTAGTTAGAACATTGGGAGCGGTTGAACAGTATAGCGTTAATATGCTCAATGCAAGAATGATAAATAGGGAAGTAGAATAACCTTTACGAGTGAACATAGTAATTGTTTTATTTAGCACGTTTAATGAATAGTTGAGTTAATTTTTTTGGATGGTGTATTTTGAGAATGGTAACGCTTTGACTAAATATAAGTTCAAGCCATTCAACCAAAAATAACGTCCAAATTTAAAGAAAGATTGTGTCTTTTTTAAAATAACATTCCCGCCCACGTAGCAGTCATTAAATTTGCCATAGTTCCTGCGAAGACCGCTTTAATTCCGAAGCTTGCTATTTCGGATTTACGTGATGGCGCAAGACTTCCAATTCCTCCGATTTGAATAGCAATTGAGGATAAATTTGCGAATCCACACAAGGCAAAAGTTGCCATAGCAATAGTCTTAGGAGTTAAATTAGCAGCCGCAACTAAGTCAGCTAATTTTAAATAGGCTACAAACTCGTTCAGCACTATTTTTGTCCCAATTAGTGAACCCACAGAGGTCACGTCTTGAAGTGGTATACCAATGACCCAAGCAACAGGCGCTAAAATCCAACCAAGTAGCCATTCTATACTCAATGAGTTACCAATAATAGAGTTCAATCCTGTATTAACACCCACCCAGTCGAGAAGGCCATTAATCATGGCTAGTAATGCAATAAAGGCTAACAACATAGCGCCTACATTAGCGGCTAGTTTAAGCCCAATACCTGCACCAGTTGCAGCAGCATCAATCCCGTTTGCGTCTGATTTTTCAACAACCATTTCAACCGTACCAGCGGTAACCGCTTTTTCGGTTTCAGGTTCTAAAATTTTTGCAATGATCAAGGCTGCTGGAGCAGCCATAAGTGACGCTCCCAATAAACGCTCTGCAAAAAGTTGTTGAGCTACTACCAATTCTAGACCATTGGCTGTAGCAAAGGATTGCCCCAACATAGCTACATAAGCAGCCATCACACCTCCAGCAATGGTAGCCATACCACCCGTCATGATTGCCAACAACTCTGACCTTGTCATTTTATCTAAAAACGGCTTAATCACCAAAGGGGCCTCTGTCTGGCCAACAAAAATATTAGAAATCACCGATAGGGTTTCTGCACCTGATGTTCCCATTAGTTTTTGCATCCCCTTAGATACTCTTTTCACTACCCATTGTAGAATTCCATAATGATATAATATAGAGGTGAGAGAGGCAAAAAAGATGATGGTGGGTAGTACTTGAAATGCAAAGATGACCCCAAATGAATCTTCGTACTCAGGTCCTCGGGCTAACGAACTAAATAAAAATTCCGCACCAGCGGTGGTGTAGGTAAGAACGATGACAAAAAAACTAGCTATCCACTCAAATAACACCTTAGGCCAGCCCAATGGGGTCCAAACATCACTTAATGCACTAGATTTTAAAATAAATATAGCCAATAGGAATTGGATTCCAAGCCCCGTCAAGACCAACTTCCAATTTACCGCTTTCTTGTTAGAACTTAATGCATAGCTAAGTCCTATGATGGCCAACATTCCCAGAAGGCCTCTTAAAATATCAATTAACATGAAGGTGTTTCCATTGGTTAGTATTCTTAAAGCTTCTTTGTTCTTTTGTCAATGCCACGTGTAAAGCAATGCCTAGCTCTTGGCTCATAGGCATCATATTCACCTACCAAGACTTGACTATCCGAATCGATGACTCGCTGCGAATAGCTGGCTAACATTCCGCTTTTTGTGCAAATAGCGTGTAATTTTGTTACAAATTCTGCGATGGCTAGTAAATAGGGCATAGGTCCGAATGGTTTACCTTCATAATCCATATCTAAACCAGCAATAATGACTCTTTTATTATTGTTGGCTAACTCATTTACTATATGCAGCAGTTTGTTATCAAAGAATTGTGCCTCATCAATACATATGACTCTAAAGTTCTGGCTTTTCTCAATTATTTCATCGGCACTACCAACCACAAGTGAAGGAATGGTGGTTTCATTATGGGAGACGACTTCGGATGAACTATATCGATTATCTACACTAGGCTTGATGACCAAGACCTGCTGGCCTGCAATTTGAGCTCGTCTTGCTCGTCTAATTAGTTCTTCGGTTTTTCCACTAAACATTCCTCCACAAATAACTTCGATCCATCCATACTCTTGGGGAAGGTAACTAGGCTCATTTACCATATTCTCAGCAAATTCTTATTAATTGGTACGTTTATTTGATTGATCACTAAGGTTTAGTCTTTTATAAACTATGGTGACTGTGTGATTGCTGTAAAAACTCCATAGTCTAGAAAACAGGTTCTAATCACAGCAAATATTACCTATTATTCATTCAGAGGCAAATCCATATTATCATTTATTGATGCGGACTTTGGTTAGGTCCTCCATCTTTCTTTTAGGTACAGAGTGCAAATTGAGTATTAAGGCCTAGTTAAAGCATACCCTCCAGATAGGACCCTGCGCTTTTGCACATATATTCTACATATTTTCCTATGAATCATTATATTGGGTCATATGAAGCAGTTCCACCTAAGAAAAACACCCCCATCATCTTCGATAGATTATAAAATCGAGTATGAATCTGCTCTAAATGAGCAACAACTTAGCGCGGTGATTAGTCCTGCAAAACGATTACTTCTACTAGCAGGAGCTGGTACAGGTAAGACGAAAACACTCATATATAAAGTATCACGGTTAATTGAATCTGGCGTACCACCCGAGCAAATAGCTTTATTAACCTTCACTAGACGTGCCGCAAAAGAGATGATGGAACGTGCGACCCAATTGTTAGATGAGCGTTGTCAATATATTCAAGGAGGTACATTTCACTCATTTTGCACACAAATTCTTAGAAAATACAGTAATCATATTGGCTATAACAATGAATTTAGCATAATCGATAGCGCTGATAGCGTTGATCTCATTCAACATGTGCGTTCTACTCTCAATATAGACCATCGTTCACAGCGTTTTCCTGCAAAGAGAAGTCTTGCAAAACTGTTTACCCTTCACAAAAATAAACAGCTTGACATGAGGGTATTATTACAAGAATACTATCCTCAATTTTTAGTGCATGAAAAAGAGGTAATTAGACTCTTTAAAACCTATGAGTCTTATAAAGCCAAACATCACATAATGGATTTTGATGATTTATTGTTTAACACTGAAAAACTTTTTATCGAACATCCAGGAATTTTAGAGCGAGTCTCAAGTACTTGCCAATATGTATTAGTTGATGAATTTCAGGATACCAACAAAATACAGGCAAGCTTGTGTGAATATTTCTCGTCATACCACCAGAATTTGATCGTAGTTGGTGATGATGCTCAAAGTATCTATGCATTTCGTGGATCAGACTACGAAAATATACTCCGTTTTCCGGAAGAACAACCGAACACAGAGCTTATCAAACTAGAGGAAAATTATCGTTCTTCGCCCGAGATATTAGAGGTTGCTAACGCTGTTCTTGAGCAAAGTGCTATATTGTTTAAGAAAAAACTCTTTACTAATCGCGAATCCAGTGATTTACCTGCACTAATCAAGACCATTGATGATAAAGAAGAAGCTGAATTTATATCGCAATTAGTACTTCATCTTAGGGAACATCAGATATCTTTAGGTGAGATCGCAATACTTTTTCGAAACGCGCGGGATTCCTTTACACTAGAACTTGCTTTACAATCAAAGGATATCCCGTTTAAAAAGTTTGGCGGTCAAAAATTTACCGAAGCAGCGCACATAAAAGACGTATTGGCACATATTAGGATTTTAAGTAACCCTGACGATACGATGGCTTGGCAACGAGTTTTGATGCTCATCGAAGGAGTTGGTCCAAAAACAGCAGAAGATTTGTTTCTGTGGATCCAAGAGGTTCAAAGAAAAAAAGAGGGTGCTTCTTCTAAAGATTCCACACATTGGTTCAGTGATTCTGAGTGGATGAATAAGAATTATTTTATCGGATTGAATAGGCTTGGCTTATGCCTCATGAATGCTTCAAAGTGTACACCTTGGCACGACTCCATTCCATTAATTGTGGACTATTATCTACCCATTTGTAAAGATTTATACGATGATGCTTCAAAAAGGGAAGAGGATTTGGCTTCCTTATTACAAATCGCAAAAACCTATCAAGATATACCATCATTTTTAACCGATCTTGTATTGGAACCCATTACCGATACAGTGACGGATACACTTGCATCTAACGAGGAAGAAGCACCACTAACCTTAAGTACCATCCACTCGGCAAAAGGTTTAGAGTGGAAGCATGTTCTAATAATGCAGTGCTTAGACGGAAGTATTCCGAGTACTTTTTCTATAGATAATGAAGAATCACTCGACGAAGAACTTCGGTTGTTATATGTAGCGACTACCAGAGCAAAAGAAATGCTTTATTTTACCTATCCAAGGACTTCATTTAGGCCGAGAGAAGGGGACTATTTAACCAAAGCTTCTCGCTTTTTAGACCCCATCACTGACAAATTAGAGCCTTGGGAGCTCATTCATGACACCAATGAACCTAATCTAAATGAAGGTAAAAAACCGCCCTTATTAGAATAATCAAGCAAAATTTATGCTTTAAGCACTACGTTTGGACGAAGGGTTTACTTATATGATGGGCTACTATTAGCGTGCAACGCATGTTCACTGCAACAGTTTAACGTAGAAAATTACATCAAAACAAAAGCAAGCATATTGAACATCACCTCGATCTTAACTCAACTCTACAGCCTAATTTACTTGACAGGTTAATTATGTAAATTATTACCGCATAGTAATTTAGTCATTTTTTACTTGTATTCATTACAGTGTAATGATTCCAAATTTGGGTAATAATCCAGGCGATTGGGAAAACTGGAACAACAACCGCAAGCCATACCATCCAAGACTTATAT
>Ga0233432_10004720_pt1 | contig 12019 bp, 8 predicted proteins | sample SI_122_August201_6_FD_179870 | JGI IMG/M metagenome (GOLD analysis project Ga0233432, IMG submission 179870) | Seawater microbial communities from Saanich Inlet, British Columbia, Canada - SI_122_August2016_10_MG | ecosystem: Environmental > Aquatic > Marine > Inlet | place: Canada: British...
CCATCGCTACTTGACCTTGAGCCTCCGTGTACTCGGGAGCCCTCGCCCCGTTAACTGCAATCAACACATCATTTAAGTACAAGGATACGTCTTCGACACACAGATTTTTCAGGCCCGCCCTACCAATAGCCGCAAGCAAACGACCCCAGTTAGGGTCACTGGCAAACAATGCGGTTTTTACCAAGGGTGAATGCGCAATGGTGTAAGCAACGGCATCGCATTCATCAGCATCTGCGCCGCCGTCAACTTGTACCTCTACAAATTTAGTAGCCCCTTCTCCATCGCGAATAATTGCCTGCGCAAGCTCCAGGCAAAGGCTTTCCAGCGCTTGGGTAAACGCCGCTACAGCCTCGGCCCCCTCGGCCTCTATAGCGATGCCCGAGCAGCCCGTCGCCGCCATCATCGCCGCGTCGTTGGTGGAAGTATCGCCATCAACGGTAATTCGATTGAAGCTGGCCGAAACGGCCTGCCTGAACAAGCGATCAAGGAACACTGACGATATTTCAGCATCGGTGGCAACGAAGGCTAACATCGTGGCCATATCGGGTCGGATCATACCCGCTCCTTTAGCCATGCCCGTAAGAGTCACCTCGCTGCCCGAGACTGAGACCACCCGCGACGCCAATTTAGCGTGTGTATCTGTCGTGAGTATCGCTTGTGAGGCTCGCTGCCAATGAATTTCATCGAGGTCCGCGCAAGCATGAGGAAGCGCATTAATCACGAGCTCGGCGAACAAAGGTTCACCGATAACACCCGTGGAAAATGGCAGTACCTCAGTAACCTGGCAATCCTGCATTTCTGCCACTGCCAAACAGGTATTCTCTGCGGTTTTATACCCGGCCAAACCCGTACCCGCATTGGCATTACCGGTATTGATCAGCCAGTAGCGAGCGTTGCCAGAGTTGTCCTTCAAATGTTGCTGAGCCAACTGCACCGGAGCCGCTCGAAACGCATTTTGAGTAAAGAGACCCACGTTGGTGCTGCCGGGAGCCAACTCAATGAGCACCAAGTCATCGTGGTCAGCCTGTTTAATTCCAGCTTGGGCCACCCCAAGGCGTACCCCCCGAACAGATAGTGACATTAGCTGAGTCTTCCATGGCACTGCTTGTACTTTTTCCCACTGCCACAAGGACACGGGTCATTGCGTCCAACTTTAGGCGCTTCTCTGACTATCGTCTGCGGCTTAGCCTGCGGTGACGCTTCCCCAGAGATTGCGTCGCTGGGTACCGCTGATGCTTGGGCATGCTCAAAAGCCACCTGTTGGCGTGCCGCATCTTCCCGGCGACGGCGCTCAATTTCCGCTGCCTCATCAGGACGTTGCACTTGCACATGGCTTAAAAAGCGCACGACCTCATGCTTCAAGCGATCGAGTAACGACTCAAATAATGCAAAAGACTCACGCTTGTACTCTTGCTTGGGATTTTTGTTTGCGTATGCCCTCAAATGAATGCCCTGACGCAGCTGATCCATCGTCGCAAGGTGCTCTTTCCATAGGGTATCAAGAACCTGAAGCATAATTTGCTTCTCAAGCTGACGCATGCCGTCCCCGACAACGCTGGCCTTGGTGTCGTAGGCCGCTTGAACCTCCTCTACAATTCTGTCGCGTAGTGACTCTTCATGAAGTCCTTTGTTTTCTTCTAACCAAGCCTGCAGTGGCAGCGTCACCCCAAACTCTGCCTCAAGCTGCCGCTCAAGCCCGGGAACATCCCACTGCTCTTCTACGCTCATGGGAGGAATAAAACTGTCAATAGAACCGTTGACCACATCGGCTCGGATTTGAGTAATCGTCTCAGTCACCTCATCTTCACCGAGCAACGAGTCCCGCTGACGATAAATAATACGTCGCTGGTCGTTGGCGACGTCATCGTACTCGAGCAGTTGTTTTCTAATATCAAAGTTGCGGCCTTCAACTTTGCGTTGGGCCTTTTCGATGGCGTTGGTGACCATGCGATGCTCGATTGCCTCCCCATCTTCCATACCCAGGGCTTGCATGAAACTTTTGACACGGTCAGAGGCGAAAATACGCATCAAACTATCTTCTAGAGACAGATAAAAACGTGAAACACCCGCATCTCCCTGGCGCCCCGATCGGCCTCGAAGTTGATTATCAATGCGTCGTGACTCATGGCGCTCAGTCCCTAAAATGTGCAGACCTCCAGCCTCCAGCACAGCGTCATGGCGCTGCAACCAAGTTTCCCGAAGCTTCGCTTCAGCTTCAGCATCGAGGTCCCCTGCGGCTTCAAGCTCAGATTCTAGATTTCCGCCAAGAACAATATCAGTGCCTCTTCCTGCCATGTTAGTAGCAATCGTGACCACCCCGGGGCGCCCTGCCTGAGCTATGATTTCCGCCTCTTGAGCGTGGTACTTGGCGTTAAGTACTTTGTGCTCAATATCTCCCTGTTTAAACCGCGCAGAGAGCTCTTCTGATGTCTCAACCGACGCTGTACCGACAAGGACCGGAGCGCCATTTTCAATACAGGACTTTACGTCCTCGACGATGGCGTCGAACTTTTCTTCCCGAGTCATATAAACCAGGTCGTTCATGTCCTTACGAAGCATGGGTTTATTTGTAGGTATAACAATGACCTCCAACCCATAGATCTGTCGAAATTCGAAAGCCTCGGTGTCAGCGGTACCAGTCATACCCGACAATGTGTCGTATAGACGGAAGTAATTCTGAAAGGTAGTGGATGCTAAGGTTTGGCTTTCATTTTGGATATTGACGCCTTCTTTCGCCTCAATCGCCTGATGTAATCCTTCAGAGAGTCGTCGTCCAGCCATCGTTCGACCGGTGTGCTCATCAATCAGCACCACCTGCCCCTCCTGAACGATATATTCCACATCTCGCTGATACAGGACATGCGCCCGCAAACCTGAGTGAACATGATGCAATAGACCCAGGTTAGTGGCGGCATAGAGACTGTCGTCGTCCTCTAATAAGCCTTGGGCCATGAGCAGCCCTTCGATTTTTTCATGGCCTGATTCGGTAAGCTCAATCTGACGCTGCTTTTCATCTACGGTGAAATCACCTTCATCCACCTCCGTCTCGGGCACCAGTTGCGGAATAAGCTTGTTGATACTCCGATACATGTCTGAAGAATCGTCAGCCGCCCCTGAAATAATAAGGGGCGTTCTTGCCTCGTCGATTAGAATAGAATCAACCTCGTCGACAATGGCGAAGGCTAGGCTCGCTTGGGCCTTGTCTGCCATGCTGAATGCCATATTGTCGCGCAGGTAGTCAAAACCGAATTCATTGTTGGTGCCATAAACAATGTCGCAAGCATAAGCGTCACGCTTCTCAGCGGGTCCTTGCCCAGATCTGATGACCCCCACAGTCATACCTAGAAACGCATAAAGTGGCTCCATCCAGGCAGCATCTCGGCTAGCGAGATAGTCATTGACAGTCACAAGGTGTACCGCATTACCGGCTAGGGCGTTTAAATAAGCAGGCAATGTCGCCACCAGCGTCTTACCCTCACCAGTGCGCATTTCTGCAATTTTGCCCTCATGCAGAACGATGCCGCCAATGAGCTGCACATCGAAGTGACGCATACCCAATGCGCGACGCCCCGCTTCGCGCACGGTGGCAAAAGCTTCAGGAAGCAGTTCGTCGAGGGAGGCCCCTCCGGTCAAACGGCCTCGGAACTCCTCGGTCTTTGCCAAAAGCGCCGAATCGTCCAGCGCTTCGTACTCTTCCTCGAGCCGGTTAATACGGAGCACCGTTTTGCGAATGCGTTTGAGCTCTCGATCATTTCGAGTGCCAAAGAGTTTTTTTAGCGAATTAGCAATCATTTTTAAGTCTTCAAGAAGAATTGACGAAGGAATGTGGCTCGTTAGAGAGCCAGCCTAAATCAGAGGGTAAACGTGGCTCTTAGCGCAGAGTGCGTCGCACGTAACTAGACGGATCGACCGCTCTACCGTGCTTGAAGATCTCGAAATGTACATGGGGCCCCGTTGAACGCCCCGAGTTTCCCATAAGAGCAATAACGTCGCCCTGACGCACGAGGTCACCGACCTCAACGCGATTTTCCCGATTGTGTCCGTAACGCGTTACCAGCCCGTCACCATGGGCAATTTCGACCAGCGTACCGTAACCCGTACGCTCGCCACTCCAACTGACCACTCCGCTCGCAACGGCAACAATGTCGTCGCCTTCAGAACCCGCAAAATCGATACCCTGGTGCCAAGCCCGCTTACCCGTGAAGGGATCGGTGCGGTTGCCATAACGAGAGGACAGCCAGCCTGCGAGAACAGGGCGACCAGCGGGGATCGCCTCAGCTTGCGCCTCAGCATCAAACAAAAGCCCAGCCAATATCTCGAGTTGTATCTCTCGATCGCTCAGTGTTGCTGACATTAAATCAAAGGACCCTTCGAGTGGGCCCGGCAACGAATCTTGCGGTTGTGATTGAAGCGGTAACATGGGCCCGCCAAGAGCTGGCTCCACGGCGAAATTGAATTCGCCCCCCTCTAAACCTGCCAAAGCAGTGAGGTGGGTACCCAAAGCGTCCAGTCTTGTCACTCTTACTTGAAGCTCGGCCAGCCTGCGGGTCATGGCCTCGAGCTTTCTACGTGCGTCAGCAGATAGCTGCGCCAACTCGCCAGCTCTGCGGCTTGCGGTAATTTCTGCGTCAGAAAGCCTCGCCTCCTGGGCGCTTGAGGTGCCCTGACGCTGCCCCAGCTCGTAACCCATGGCCATTAAACCCAGGGGCAAGCCAATGCAGATAACAGATAAAGCAGCCCACGACCAACGACCAATCTCCAGCGTTCGCGATGCGGCAGTCTTTTGGACGAAGATCAGTTTCAAATCAGGGGCTCAGTTTCTTGGGGGACGTACTATGCCACGCAGAGAGGCTGCGGGAAAGCCAGCAAATTCGATCAATACTGCACAAATGCCCTCGTTAAAACCCTAGGCAGTGACCAAAGCCGGCGCGGGACCATAGGATATTGGGGCCTTTTCAGCGTCCTCAAAGGTCACCATCTCCCAGGCATCCTCCTGCGCTAACAGCGCACGCAGCACCGCGTTATTGAGTGCATGTCCCGACTTATGGGCGCGAAACTCACCAATCAAACTGTGTCCCAATAGATACAGGTCGCCGATAGCATCGAGAACCTTATGTTTTACGAACTCATCCTCGTAACGCAGTCCGTCCTGATTCAAGATCCGAAATTCATCGACCACGATCGCATTATCAACACTACCGCCACGTGCCAAGCCTTGGGCTCGCAAATACTCAATTTCGTGCATAAAACCGAAGGTTCTTGCCCGACTAACCTCTCTCACAAAAGACGTGGTTGAAAAATCGATCTCTGCAAACGCTGAACGGTCATTAAAAACCGGGTGATCAAAATCGATTGAGAATGCGACTTTGAAACCCTCAAAGGGCAATAAACTCGCCTGTTTATCACCGTCTCGTACGGTAACGGGGCGCTTAATCCGAATAAACTTCTTCGCTGCCGCCTGTTCTTCAATACCGGCAGACTGAAGCAAAAATACGAATGGGCCCGCACTTCCGTCCATAATTGGAACTTCGGGAGCGGTGACATCGACGAAAGCGTTGTCGATGCCCAAACCCGCCATAGCTGAAAGCAAATGTTCAACTGTAGATACTCGCGCATCACCCAGCCCCAAGCTGGTAGAGAGCGTTGTGTCACCGACACTTTGGGCGCAGGCGGGGATTTCCTGCACCGGGGAGAGGTCAGTGCGCCGAAATACAATACCGTTGTCGATAGGTGCGGGGCTTAAGGTCAAAAAGACCTTTTCACCCGTATGTAAACCCACACCCGTCGCCTTGATTGGATTCCGCAACGTTCTCTGTCTAATCATGGTCGCACCCTCTGCTTTAGCTGGGCGGACCACTAGTCATAGTTAGTCCGCCTGACGCCGCAAAAATGCAGGAATATCAAAATACTCCTCTGCGCCGCTCTCTGCAGGCGCCGCCGCCTGCTGTGCTCCACCCGACTGCGCTACACGTGCTCGCTTGCCGGGCGGCAAATCATAAGTTTCGCCATAGCTTGGCGAAGTGACGCCCAAAGTTTCCAAGGGCTTCCGGTCTACCACCGCTAAAGGAACTCTGGCTTCTGCACCGCCAAGACCCGTTGCGACCACCGTCACTTTCAAGGTATCTGCCAAGTCCGGATCTATCACCGTACCCACCACTACCGTTGCGTCTTCAGACGCATATTCCTCGATCGTGTCGCCAACTTCGGCAAACTCGCCCAAAGATAAATCCATTCCCGCGGTTATATTGACCAGCACTCCCTTCGCACCACTTACGTCAATATCATCAAGCAGCGGACTGTTAATAGCGCGTTCCGCGGCCTCTCGAGCCCGGTTCTCACCCGAAGCCTGGCCAGTGCCCATCATCGCTGCGCCCATTTCTGACATCACCGTGCGAACGTCAGCAAAGTCCACGTTTATCATGCCTGGGCGTATAATCAGCTCAGCGATACCTTGAACGGCCCCCAAAAGTACATCATTGGCCTCTCTGAAGGCATCTAAGAGACTGGTATTTTTGCCCAAGACCTCCAGCAACTTTTCATTAGGTATGGTGATTAGACTGTCACAGTGCTGCTCAAGTTCCGCAAGTCCTGATTCAGCAATTTTAAGGCGGGATTTTCCCTCAAAAGAAAATGGGCGGGTCACCACAGCAACCGTCAATATACCCATCTCTCGAGCTACCTCAGCCACGATAGGCGCCCCTCCGGTACCGGTTCCGCCGCCCATACCTGCAGTCACGAACACCATATCAGCGCCATGCAGCGCATCGGCAATCCGATCACGATCTTCCATCGCAGCCGCCCGACCAATGTCCGGGTTCGCACCTGCCCCAAGGCCTTTGGTAATTCCGGTCCCCAGTTGCAGAACGGTCTTTGCAGCTATGTCTGACAAAGCCTGCGCATCCGTATTGGCACAAATAAAATCAACACCGTCTACGTTATTTTCGATCATGTGTCGAACGGCATTACCGCCACCGCCACCAACACCGACCACCTTTATAACCGCGCTCTGCGGTGCGTTATCGACTAATTCAAACATGGACACTCTCCCCTTTTTTTACAAAACCCAGTGTCACCCGGGCACTCCCCTTGTCAGGCATTCTGGAAATTCTCAGAAATGCCTTCCAAACCAGTCACGAACTCGTGTAACGAAGCCGCTAGCCAGCTGGCTACCGTTAGGGCCACCCGTGGACTCATCGTCTCGGGCGCCATAAATCAGCAACCCAACTGCTGTGGCATAAATTGGATTTTTAATAATGTCGCTTAGGCCTTTGGCGTACTGAGGTGCTCCCAGTCGCACAGGCATATGAAAAATTTCTTCCGCCAGCTCTACCGCGCCTTCCATTTTGGAAGTTCCACCGGTCAACAAAACTCCTGCCGGTATCAATTCCTCAAAACCTGAACGGCGAATTTCGGCCAAAATCAGCGTAAATAATTCGTCATAGCGAGGCTCGACCACCTCCGCTAATGACTGGCGTGATAAATCCCGTGGTGGCCGATCACCAACACTGGGCACTTTGATCGTCTCTTCGGCACCGGCGAGTTGAGCCAGGGCACAGGCGTATCGAATCTTGATCTCTTCCGCATGCTGGGTGGGTGTTCGCAAGGCCATAGCGATATCGCTGGTGACCTGATCACCTGCTATGGGAATAACTCCTGTATGACGAATGGCACCATCTGTGAAGATGGCGATATCGGAGGTTCCACCACCGATATCCACAAGACAAACCCCCAGGTCACGTTCGTCAGGGGTAACTACTGAAAAGCTTGAGGCCAGCTGCTCCAGAATGATTCCATCCACCTCAAGACCGCAGCGATGGATACACTTTTCAATATTCTGGGCCGCATTTACCGCACAGGTAACAAGGTGAACCTTAGCCTCTAGTCGCACACCCGACATTCCAAGAGGCTCTTTAATGCCACCCTGATTATCAATGACATACTCTTGCGGCAACACATGCAGCACTTTCTGATCTGCAGGGATGGCCACCGCCTGGGCGGCGTCGAGAACCCGCTCGACATCAGCTGGGACCACTTCACCCTCCCGAATCGCAACGATTCCGTGGGAGTTCATCGAACGGATATGACTGCCTGCAATCCCCACATAAACCGAGTGAATTTGGCAGCCCGCCATGAGCTCGGCCTCTTCCACCGCTCGCTGAATGGCATTAACGGTTGACTCAATATCGACCACTACGCCTTTTTTCATGCCGCGAGACGGATGGGAACCGATGCCAACAACCTCAATCGTGCCCTCGCCATCAACTTCACCTACTACAGCGACAACCTTCGATGTTCCTATGTCCAACCCAACGATCATGCGTTTTTCAGGTGTATTAACCATCATGGTGTCTCCTGCCAGTTAGCCGCCGAAAAATCTCCCGCGGCCCATTGCGATGTTGGCAGCAAAGCCACTGCTGCTCCGTGCTCGTAACGCATATCTACCCGCATGACCGGCTGCTGCGAAAGCTGCTCCCGCCATAGCGCGACAAATCGTCCTATTCGTTCTCGGTGGTGGTCTGCACCAAGTGCTAGCAGTACGCCGTTGTGAAGTTCGGCACTGACTTGCCCCAAGGAATCTTCATGCAATGCCACAACCTGCAGCCCAGTGGGCTCAAGCAGTGCCTCAAGGCTCTGGTAGCGACGAGTCATATCGTGCTCCGACCCTTCGGGCCCCTCTAAACGAGCCAATTCAGACCAGCGATCGGCAAAAGCAGCGGGAAAGTACTCGCCCTCGTGATTCAAGAAACCATCCAGTCCCCAGCGAGCGATAGGCCGTTGCTCTTCAATTTCAATCACTACAACATTTGGCCACCGTCTACGGACCCCGGCGCGATAGACCCAGGGCATACTTTCTAACTGCTCACGCACCTCATCAAGATCAAGGGTCAAGAAGCCGGCCTGCAGAGTGGGAGCAAGCTGCGCCTCAAGCTCGGTTACCGCAACGTGTTCCACGGCACCTTCTAAAACCAATTGCTCAACGCGTAAATCCAAGAGGCGAGATCCTGTGATGAAAACACCTACAAGCACTGCCAAACATCCGAATGTCACAACGATTTTTAACAGCAATCGCTGTAAGCGTTGCTGCCAAGACACGCTCTCCACGACCGTTTTATTACGAACCGCTTGCCGCCCTTGTTTACGAGGCATCACGAGCCTCCATGCTGAGCCGATAAATTTCAGTTAGAAAATCGATCAAGGTCATCGAAGCGGCTTGGGCTGCCATCGGAACCAGACTGTGGCTAGTCATTCCGGGAATGGTATTGACCTCCAATAACTGCCAGGCACCAGAAATGTCTCGCATAACATCAACGCGACCCCACACCGCCGCATCGACCGCATAAAAAGCCCTCAAAGCTAATGCTGAAAGCTCAGCCTCATCGCTCGCGGTCAATCCAGATGGGCAGAAAAAACCCGTGTTATCAGACACATATTTTGCGTCAAAATCGTAAAATTCAGATGCAGGTTCGATGCGTATTGCCGGCAGAGCTCGGTCACCCAATATTGAAACCGTATACTCCTCGCCCGCCACAAAGCACTCAGCAATAATCCCGCCTTTGTATGCGCGCGCACGCTTCCAGGCAGCCTCAAGTTGCTCAGGAGTACTCGCTTTACTCATACCTATCGAGGAGCCCTCAAGAGCAGGCTTCACAAACAACGTCCCGTGCCGCTCTATAAGGTCAGACCAATCAGTATCTGCCGTCAGCAGGGTGAAATCGGGAGTCGGTAAACCCATACCCGACCAAAGTTGTTTGGTGCGAGCCTTATCCATAGTGAGTGCCGAGCCAAGCACGCCTGAACCGCTATACGGCAAGTTCATTACATCAAAAAGGCCCTGCAATACGCCGTCCTCTCCTCCAGGTCCGTGGAGTAAATTGAACACAAAATCGATATCCGAGAGCTGATCCGCCCATTGCTCTACCGCGGGGTCAATCCGAGTGACGGGGCAACCTGCCGCCTCTAATGCCAAGGCGACGTTCTCACCACTCTGTAATGAAATTTCCCGCTCGGCAGCGGCGCCACCCAAAAGCACGGCAAACCGAACACCTGATAACAACGCCGAACTCACAACAACACCTCAAGACAATCTGCCTCTGCCAACTGCCGGGCTAGCTGACCAATATTGCCCGCGCCCTGGGTAAGCAGCAGATCACCCGGCTCCAGAACGTCGCACAAGACCGCAGGCACACTTTTAATATCGGGTGCAAATACAGGATCAATAGCTCCTCGCTGCCGAATACTGCGAGCCAAAGATCGTGCATCGGCCCCAGCAATGTGGTCTTCACCTGCGGAATAGACATCCAGCAGCACCAGCAAGTCGCAATCGGACAGCACTGCCACAAAATCCTCATAAAAATCTCTTGTCCTTGAGAAGCGATGCGGCTGAAAAACCATCACGATACGTTGGCCAGGAAATGCTGCTCGAGCAGCATTGAGAGTGGCGCGCACCTCTGAGGGATGATGACCATAGTCATCAATCATGTGCGCAACACCCCCACGCCAGGCCACTTCTCCTAAAGGACTGAACCGGCGTCCGACACCAGAAAACTGTGAGAGACCATTTTCAATGGCGTCATCTGCCAAGCCAAGCTCGGTGGCCACCGCCGCCGCCGCTGCGGCATTTAAGGCGTTGTGTTCTCCCGGCATATTGAGATTGATACTGAGTGACGACCGGCCCCGCGGCCTGTTGAGCAGAAAGCGCGTTTGCAAGCCACTGACGGCGACGGATGACACACAATAATCTGCTTCGCTGTCTCGGCCATAGGTCACAACCCTGCGGGTAATTTGCGGCAGCAATCGCTGCACACCCGGGTCATCTAGACACAAAATAGCTAAACCGTAGAACGGCAAGTTATGTAAGAAATCAAGAAATGCCTGTTCGTAATTTCCAATATCCCCGGCATAGTGATCCATATGATCAGCCTCGACATTCGTTACAACACTGACCATGGGTAACAAATGGAGAAAGGATGCATCGCTCTCGTCAGCTTCGACTATGAGGTATTGGCCAGCACCAAGGCGTGCATTACTGCCCGCATTGTTGAGCAATCCACCAATCACGAAAGTCGGGTCTTCCCCGGCCTCACCAAAAACCGATGCCAAAAGGCTAGTCGTCGTTGTTTTACCGTGTGTCCCCGCAACAGCGATGCCCTGCCGATAGCGCATGAGTTCTGCCAACATTTCAGCGCGGGGCACCACGGGGATTCGCGCCTGACGCGCGGCGATTAACTCTGGAGTATTACTCGGGATAGCACTTGATGTGACTAAAACATCTGCCCCTATAATGTTTTGCGCAGCATGACCAATATGCACTTCGATACCTATATTGCGAAGGCGGCCCACAACAGGCCCTTCCTCAATGTCAGATCCCGATACTTGGTAGCCAAGCTGCGCCAATACTTCAGCAATACCGCTCATGCCGGAACCGCCAATACCCAACATAAAGACATGCTGGGTACCGCCCATTTTTTGGCTCATGATTTTGGAGGATTCAATGGACAAGAGAGACCCCCTCTATGACTTCGGCAACTGCGGCAGCGGCATTGGGCATAGCGAGCCGACGGGCGTTACCTGCCATTATTTCTAGGCGTTGAGGGGAGGCTATAAAAGCTTTTAGAAGATCGCTCAGCTGCGGCTCTAAACTAGAGGTTTGAGGCAGTAAACAACCAGCACCCGACTCGCTAAGAATGCGTGCGTTTTCAGTCTGATGATCGTCAATAGCGTGGGGAAGCGGCACTAAAATGCTGGCCGTTCCGGTTACCATAAGCTCACTTACCGTCAACGCCCCCGACCGGCACACAACTAGATCTGCCCACTGATAGGCAGCGGCCATATCATCAATGAAGGGGAAAACTTGAGCCGATGCAGCGGCCAAAGACCCATACTGATTTTGCGTTGCTTCGACGTGTTGGCCACCACATTGATGGCGTACTTGTAAGCGCACCGAGTCTTCTTCGGAGAGCATAGCCAGCGCATTTGGAACCCCAGAATTCAACGGACTACTTCCCAAACTTCCGCCGAC
>Ga0233432_10004721_pt1 | contig 12017 bp, 12 predicted proteins | sample SI_122_August201_6_FD_179870 | JGI IMG/M metagenome (GOLD analysis project Ga0233432, IMG submission 179870) | Seawater microbial communities from Saanich Inlet, British Columbia, Canada - SI_122_August2016_10_MG | ecosystem: Environmental > Aquatic > Marine > Inlet | place: Canada: British...
CAGTTCCACACAGGGCAAACGGGACTGCACCGCCAAGCACCATGAGGATTGATATCGCATCAACGAACATCGTCATACTCTCTGACAAAACCATATAGTTAATAAACAGAAACAAGATGAGTGCCAACACCATTACTTTATTCACTAGTCTCTCCGTTAGTAGGTTCACTACTTAGACTACCCTCTGGAATTTTTTTTTCAATAGATGACCAAACCGCCAGGACAGATCACATTTGGCGTCTATCGAAAGCGCTTGAACTCACTGCTCACGTGTATGAGAGTTATGGGCCGTGTGTCAGGCGCGTTACCCTGCTGGCTTTACCCAACATGCTCCGGTACTAAAACCGTACTTCGCCCACTGAAATAAACGAATTGATCAGATGACTCACTTATTTCTTTCGATTGCGCTTTTTCTGCCATTGTTGGCTCAAGCGGAAGAGCGAGAAATTGCCTATGCAAAAATAGCACCTGCCCTCACTGCGGCGTCTAAAAAAAAATCACCTCTGCTTGATATCAAAATGAGCATAGAGGTTCTCAGTGAGACCGTCGCCCTTGAGCAGGTCAAAGTGTGGTTGATAAGAGATGACGAGATGGCCTCTCAGATACCCCTAAACCCCAAGGACGGCGCCATACAGTTGCCGACAATGACGAAAAAACAAGCAAAGCGGCACTCTATACGGATCAACCAACCGAAAGAGATGGCTCACCTCAATTTCGCTATGACGGTGCGGCCACCGTCTAGTACTCACGTGGAATACAGAGATTTATTCTCCCTTGTGGACGATAGCAATCTGTTCATTAAGGCCATGGCGGGAAAAATGGCTTTATTTGCCCCAAAAGTGGATGCGCTCACATTTCACTTCACCGAGGCCGCCACCATCACTATAGAGGCCGATGGCAATGCCCTTCACTTTGAAAACGGTTCGGATCTGACGATTTCAATCAAGCAGTCCTCTGAGCTAATGACGGAAAACCCAATGGTGATCTTCAGCGGTATTCCAGCAGCAATTGAACCATTATAAAACGCAAGGGTAGGCCCTAACCTAAGTCATTCTAGACGAGCAGCACCCTTATCAACGACAGAAACACCCCAGCTCGACTGCCCACTCATCACCTTCTCCCGTGGCGCTTGATCGACACGTCGATGTTTTTGGTGATTGCAGGGAAAGCCGACAGATTAGCGAGCGCAATGGATTCAAGTACACAGCCCTGCATTTTGTACTCGGGCAACTCGTTTACTGCCTTTACCCATGCTGGTTGATTCGTCTTCACCTCGTCGAGAGTAGGTCCCTCGAGAATACGACCAGACCAAAGTAGTAAGGCTGATGCGCTGGCAGGCGTAATTCCTACAAGAGCCATAATGACAATGAGCGATCTCATGATTACTTCAATTTATGATGCATTGCGACGGCACCTGAGCCAGTAGGGTTTTCTATCGGTTCTGAAAGAATCTGCGTTGGCGCCGTGTTAAATTCCGCTGTGTGGCTTCCTGGGGTCAGCGATGTCACAAGGAAAACAACAAGATCGAGCAGGGTTGATACCTGGGCATGGAGGGGAAATGAAAGGAGCATTGTCGGGACTTCTAGCTTGGTGGGCTTTCTTTCATGTTAGCTGGATGGCGGTCACCTTTTTGCTGTGGGGCGTGATCAATATCTCAGACGAAAACTCACTAACGCCCATATCTGAATCGGTCTACGATTTTTATGCCTTTGGGGTGTTTAAGATGCAGGGATGGCTGATTCTGGGGTTTGCACCCGTGTGCTGGCTCATCAACTTTTTTTTAACGGGCGGGACTCGGATCTTGCCTTGGAGGCAGCCAAAACTGGCAGCGGATTGAAGAAGCGTTTCTGATGCGGCCAAGTGCACCGCGCATCTCTGCTATCGCCTTTATTCACAATGCTTCTCTGATCCGCCCAGCGGCAACCTATTCAGCCGCTTGAGCCAAACGTTGCCTCAACAAGCCTTGACGCTGCAAATGTGGCGTTGGAGCAATGGCGAAGGAAAAGTCATCACAACCCGGCTCCTGAAACGCGATTTGCCCGTGCTTTTTCAGCTCGGGCAGGATTGCCTGAATGAGTTCCCGACCTCACTCAACTTTTACCGTTACGGCGATCATTTTTCTTTCACAGGGCGATCCGCAGCGCTGAGGGCACTCGATACTGCCCTTTTTTTTCAAATACCCGCCAAAGGTCTCGACAAGGAGGCTCTTATCTTCGGCAGAAATACAGAGAGTTAATGGCGGAGTAGTTAGATCGCGGTTGGCAGTAAACGGTTGCGCGCGTGCTACACGGCGCGGGGTCATTGGGCTGAACTACAAAGATTATCGCTGCGTTGCATCACATGCCGCGACATGTTACTTTGTTTTATAAAGTACTTTTTTACTAAGGATTAATGTGAACGTCGACGTAGAAGCAGATATTTCTTACTTGAAACAAGTGGCAGCCCAGGGACAAAAAACGCCGCTACGAGGCGGTGAGCATGGCATGATTTGGGGGGGCATGTTTACGGTGTCCGCTTTATATGCGTACGCAGTTCTGACAGGTTCTATTCAGCTCCAGCCATGGACGATTGCCGTCGCATTTATCATTCCGATGCCAGTCGGCGTGCTACTTACGCTTTTTCTCGTCAGGAGCACTGGCAGTCTCAGCTTCGGCAACAAAACCTCCGCTGCAGCGTGGAATGCAGTGGGAATTATCATTGGCGTGCTCTACGCGTCAGTGATGAGTGCCAAGGCATTAGACCTCCTCTCATTGAGCACTGCTGTTGCAATCGGGGCGCTTCAGGTCACCGTTTTTGCTTTATACGCAGTCGCTTACTCTACAACGGCCCAGGTTTCTCAGGATCGGCGACAATACCTATTTGCGGGGACGGCCGTCGTCGCATCATTAGGAAGCCTTTTTACAATCGGCGCCTACGAAATCTTTTTGGTCATGGCGGCGGGAATCTTCGCCAGCGCAGTCATTCCTGGCTTTCTCACACGCTCCAAATGATCGAGAACCACTGCAATTTCCTATGAATACGCCCTCGTATTTATCGGCAGATGATATCGACGACTTGATACACGGCAGAGTAAGACTCGCTGCCATGGCGTATATATCTGGCGCGGGCGAAGCGGACTTCACTTCGATCAAAAAAGCTGTCGATACCAGTGACGGCAACATGTCTGTCCATCTGCGCAAACTTGAGGAAGCGGGTTACTTAAACGTGACAAAGGGCTTCAATGAGCGAAAACCCCAAACTATATATGCGCTAAGTGATAAAGGACGGCAAGCCTGGGTTCAGTATTTGGAACAGATGCGCACGTTGATTATGAATAATTGAACTGCTCGCTGTTGGCGCAGCGTAGTCAGTGGCGTGGGCAGTGGCAGACTCATTGCACAACATTGGCCGGTAAGCTGCTGGCAGGTACTGTGTAAAACGAAAAATTCTGCACTTGTCCGTCAAATGCAATACACTCTAACAAGTCTAGGGTGACAGCGTTAGAAACGCAGCGGGGCAACCATGAACTCAGACGAACTTCGCGAAAAACTGCTAGCAGCAGAGACCGTGTATCTTCGCAACCAAATCATCAATCAACTGTGCAGATGGCAACGCTGCAGGGATGATCGTGATCTCCTGATGGCTTTAACGACGGTTGAAGAACTGGTGGCTACAGAGGATCAGCGGGCTTGAGGAAGCTTTAGTCGCTTCTGTCCAAAATCGTCCTCTTAAGTAGCCCTGCTCTATCGACCTTATCAGCGAAAAGCGATAGGCCATCGAGGTCCTGCAGACGAGGCGTGCCCAGCCGGTTTCGGAGACCTTGGGTCTACGGCCCATGTGCTATCTCCGGCTCATGGCGACAATAGTGACTTTATTTGTGACAACGCTACTCTTGAGCGACTGATACAAGCTGGGGGGGTGCTGTTGCCTTGTTTTGGCCACTTACTGTTGCTCAAAGAAATCAAGAATCAGCGGCCATGACCAGCCCAACCCGTAGCGATGACCTATTTCTTGCCGGCAGTCCATAACCGGTGGCCATTGCGACTCGCCGCCGCAGTAAGACCACGCCCGGCACTCTACGTCGGCGACACCGACATCGAACGGGCTTGCAGGCACACTGGTATCACACCGATGCGCACTAGCCCAAGCCTCGGTAATAGCTGTTGCGCCGGTGTAGTGAAAATAATCCCCATCAGAGGTAGTCGTGAACGCATTGTCTCCCCACTCTCCAGGCGGCGAAGTACGATCATTGATCCCAGTAATCAATATCGCCGGCATTCCCCGCTCCACCACAGGCGGATCAAGATAGCCGCGATGGGGCATCCCAATCAGTGAGGCAATAGCCGAGAAAGTATTGGCGCTAGCCTCATGGCGCGCCAGATCCCATACAAACATCCCGCCATTCGAGCCCCCCACCGCGTATACCCGACTCGGATCAGTGCACACATTTTTTGAGACGGTTTCGACCAATTGCACGGAAAAATCGATGTCATCGTCAGTGCACTGTGTCCACGAGCAGCCATTTTCCGCAATCCCAGAACAAGAGGGATAGGTGTAGTCCATGGTCAATTCGTCGTCACAGATATTTCCTCTCACCTCCATGCCGTCCCGTCCCGTGGTGGACCCCGAGAAAGACCATGATGAATAGTAATTGCCGGCCTCTTCACGGCCCAATCCCAGCGGCGCCACTACGACATAACCGCGTTCATCCGCCTCAGTAATAACTGACGGCTTGAGGAACTCTCCCTCGTCGCCGCCCCATCCGTGAAAGACAACGACCATCGGGTATGGTCCTTTCGAATTGGGCGTGTTGGGAACATGCACCCTGAAAGATCTGACCAACCCGTTTCTCTCGAGAGTGTAATTGCCGGACCCCCAGACGTTGCTGCAAGCGCCGCCGGCATCAATGGCCTCTGCTGCGGTAATGTTTGTCATGGCGAAACCTTGGGTGGCGGTATCGAAACTAAGCCTGATATCCCACTTTTGTCCCTCTACGGAGAGGTCATTGAGCTGAATAGACTGTCCGCTGGTGACAACGTCGGTGACGGTGCTCGTGTCGACCTGATCGGCGTCACTGATGTAGGAAGAGACAAATCTTGCCACTGTGATGGTCGCGCGGCGGGTAGCTATGTTTCCGTCATTGGAGATCGCTCTGGCCGTTACCACGTGCTCTCCAGACGCCAAGCTCTTGTAGTTAAAGGCCATGGAAAAGCCAGATAAATCAGCATCGGGGAAGTCAGGATAAGCTTTCGCCACGTCACCGCGCGCGCCACCCATGGGCACGTTGAAGGCATAGACGCCGTTTATATCTATCTCGATAGCGGCAATGCCTGATTCCGCTACGGCCCAACCGCGTAAATTTGAGATGCCGCTATATAAAGACGCATCTCGAGGCTCTTCAAGATTAACGACGACGCTCTCCGCGAACGCCTGATCAACCAAAAAAAACACCAACACCAAGTTGTATACAGCCCTTCTCACTGCGAGACTCATCGGCACCGTACCGTATTACCATCTAAATAAAAAAACAGAGTACTGACTCTCGACAAAATAGCAAAACAGTATTATGACCGTGCACATCCTTGAGATGCCTCTCCGCAGCACCGTTACTGTAAGAGCAAAGCGATCATTTACGACGGCATCCCATATGGCACATGGTCGGGTCTAGAGAGCGACTCAAGCCCAAAAATAAAGAAGCAAGTGAGCCTAACCGAGGCGCTTTTGATTCGCCAAACCACAAGTGCAAAAAACTGAGATATTAACCGCGGTTAGTGGATAGCCCCCAATGTATATAGCTCTTCAACGCTGCTTGTCTCGGCATTAACCAGATAGTTAACAACGTCCCTAGTCATTGTCGCGGCTATTGGGGCAACAACCGAAAGCGGCCGTCGGCATGGTAACGGTGTGAGGTACATCAGTGACTGGAGTCTCTAACGCAAGCGTGTGACTACTGGTATCGGCAGCAGCTGAAGCCAGACACAGGGCCAGTAAACGATACTAATAGACTAACGATGGGGAGGACTCTTAACTGACCTAAGGTGAACTCACATTGCTTTTTTTAGTTGTTAAGATTAGTTGTCGTGGCGAGAGCACACCAACGGAGGCTTGATCGTGACTAGAGTAGCCCTACTGTTATCCCTATTACTTGTAACTTCGCTTCAAACTAATGCCAAAGACCTGCCGGATACAGGTGTGAGCGGTGTTTATGAAGTGATAGTGGGTGTCGATGAGGCAGCGTCATCGGTAGCATACTTTGCTGAATTTGGTTTTCGCGTTGTAGCTGAAGCGAGTTTGTCCGCCGCTGAGGCAAACTTGCTTTACGGCGTAGACTCGGGTGCTTCGGTATTCCGGCTTCAAAATGGTGATGTCGATGCCCACGGGCTGCTCAGGATCATTGAGTGGGATTCCCCCTTGGGTCCCGGGGTTGGCTTTGCTCCGCCCGAGACTGTTGGAGTAAGAATGGCGGTGATGCGTACACAGGACATCGTGCGACTTGCTGATATTTTTAGCGACCTACGTGAAAAGTCAGGAAAGCCCTATTTGTTGGCGGGGCCTGTTTATGACGACCTATATAACGCGACCGAGGGCAATCCAACCATTAAGAACCGGCGGGTTGGCGTTAGGGAAATGGGAGTTTACGGGCAGGACTTCAATCATGTCTTTTTTCAACGCTATGGCTACACGATTCCGGGCTACGGCACCATCACAGACAACAGTCCGCTGCGGACCAGCGAATTCACGCATCATGATTTTTTTGTGAGTGGCAACCTCGATGAAGTCACTGCCTATTACAGCGATGTCCTCGGCTTCAAATCTGAGGGGGTTACCGTTATCGATGGTGAATGGCAACCGGGACCCAAAGCTGTCTTTCAGATGGGTCCGGGACGATCACACTGGTATAGAGGCTTTGTCTCGCCCAATAATATTTGTGGCAAGCTAAAATTCTTTTCAGTCGAGGGCCTTCATCAGGTCGATGACCGATCGCACCGTCAACGACCCGGGGAATTAGGCATTACGCTTCACTCGGTCTGGACTCCTAACCTTTCCATGATTCACGATTTAGCTCGTGCTGAAGATATCGAGGTCACAGAAATCAGGGAAAATGAATTTGGGGAGCAAAGTTTCTTAATAAGCGGCCCGGACGGTGCAACATGGCAAGTAATCGGGCGCGATAAGGCGAAAAAGCCGGCAACAGTAGAGTTCGATTTGGTGCCCGTCGCTCATTAAAGAATGTCGCTTTATAGGCATGAAGACGGGTTCGTTACGGCTCTACCGAAACCTTCACTTCATAGATGCTGTAAGTCAGGCGTCCTGAGTCATCAACCACGCCCGCAGCAACAGCCTGGACCCTATTTAACCAAAGATATTTCTCGTGGCTTGTTTGGAAGGTTGGTGCGGTTGCGATTTGTCCCGTTTCCATCTCTGCTCTTCCAGAGTACTCAACGTAGATATAGGCGCCGTCATCGGTCTTGAGTGTAAACCGAACGTCAAGACAGCCTAGGGTCCCGTTATCACTAATGGTTAGCCAGTCAGCCGCATCATTCGTTGCCAGAGAGGCTTTCACACGGTCACTATCCACCTCCACGGAAACAACATCGCTGATTAACCGAACACCCTTTGGCCCAGATCCAAGTTTTATCTGATCACCAAGTTGCACCGTTATCGTTCCCATTGGAACAAGAGTCGCGACAGCCTTCATTACTGATTTCCACCAAGCACGTATTGATATAACCCTACTCCACGCGCCCCTTGCTTTTCAATCGCCCACTAGAGATCACAACTGACCACCGCTGATCGTCACCAGCAGCAACGAACTGCGCAGAACTGTTTGGCAGCAGCCTTAGGGATGCGGTTGTGTGGTATCTGTGTAAACTTCAGGGGGCTGAGGCATCGGCCACTTTTATTCTGTGAGGTCGCTGTGGCTGGATGTTGCCGCAAGTGAATGGTGGTGATCTAAGTCAGGTATGTCTACAGACATGTAAGGCTGTCGGCGTTACACTCTCGGTTGTACCCAATGCTTCACGTGCAGAGGCTGCTCACTACCACGCGAGTCAAAACTATGAACCCATCCATTGCCCGTTGTTTCTCTCTCTCGTTGACTCAGAAATGAAGAAAACAAATTACTCGTTTGAAAAACGCCAACGCGAAATCGCCAAACAGAAAAAGCGAGAATCCAAGCGGCTAAAAAAGACGGAGAAAGGTGACCAAAGTGAGAAAGAAGGCAACGAAGAAGCCGTCGACTGAGGCGCACCGGGAATCTATCACGGAAGATACTGAAGCCTTTCTGAAGGCAGGGTACAAAGTTAGCTACATACCAGATGGGGTATCGGGGCTAGAACCCAACACCCGCGGCAAACTAGCAACACCAGGACAACAGCAAAAATAATCTCACTGCGCTCTGCTTGGCAGCCCTCTAGCAACTCACTGTCCGGCGTGTAATTTTTGCACCACCCCGCATAACCAGCGCAACAGGCAAGCTTTCACCCTGAATCCATGCCCATTAACTGCAGGGCGATGCTCCAAGTAACTGATTCAATTGATCAGGGTTTTTCTGATGAGGCGAGTGCTTTTCCAACAGACCCGCATAGATTTGACCGTCTTTGATAACGGCCCGAATATTATCCGCATCCTGCAAGAGGCTGATCTGCTCAATAGGATTGCCTTTCACAATCACCATATCTGCGATCTTGCCTGTCTCTAGCGTGCCGAGCCTACCGTCGGGCATAAACGCCTCGCCACCATGTTTGGTGGCAGCTTGGAGGGCCTCGCCAGGTGAGAAGCCAAAATAGTCGGTGAAGTACTGCAATTCTTTGGCATAGGTGCCGTGTGGCGTGATATTCAAACCATAGTCGCCTCCGACCAACACTCTGACACCGGCATCGCGCATTCGCCTTACGGACGCTTGCGTGGCTTTCAACTCAGCGGCATAGCCCTCGTGCTCCGGGCTACCAGTCTCGAAACCAAAGCTCTGATAGTGCTCAAGAAAACTGATCTCCCAGGCCACCGCGGGGCCCACAAAAACGTGATCACGATTGGCTTCTAGCAGTGCCAGCGCTTCATCATCCAAATAGTTCGCATGACCAATAAAGTTCACGCCAGCACGCACTGCTTGCTTTACGGCCGCGGCAGATCGTGCGTGGCAAGCAACCCGCATTCCCCTGTGGTGGGCCTCGGAGACGAGCACCTGCAGTTCTTCATCGGTGAAACCTAGCACACCTGGTTTGATGCCGCCCCCCGAAGAAATCAACTCACCATCGATCATGACCTTGACGACGTCGACACCATTTTTTGAGAGCGTACGCACTGCCTTGCGGACTTCCCAAGGGCCGTCAGTGATCATCCCCAGCCCGTCAATTTTCAGTTGTGCGTAGTCGGGGTGCAGATCCGCATTGCTTCCTGTGGAGCCAATATCCCGTCCACCAGCTAGTAACCGAGGCCCCAAAACATCGCCACATTCGATGCCTCTCTTTAGGAACGCATCGACGCGGTGGACCGAGCCAAAGCTGATGGCAGAGGTGAAGCCAGAGCCCAGCATAACTCTCGCGTTATGGATGGTTTTGATAACGACCTCCTCTACCGGTGATTTGTCCAGTTCAAGAGGCCCGTTGTTGATGTAGGAGAGGTGAGCATGGGACTCCACCATGCCAGGCATGACAAAATGCCCCATGCCGTCGATTACCTGCGCCTCTTCATGTACTGCAGGGCTGCCCTCATTCGGGCCCGCATAGATAATCTCACCATCCGCAAATATCACTGAGGCATCTTCGCAGAAATGATCGGCGTGACCGTTGAAAAGAGAAATATTGGTAAGTGCTATCACGGTAACCTCAGCAGTTTCTTGGCGTTTGCAGAAAGACGAGACGCGTCGGGAGCCAGCGCATCAGGGGTATCGAATCCACCTAGGTTGGTACCCAGGACCAGCTTATCTCCAGCTGCGTAATGACGAAGTGCGGCGGCTGCCACCTCGCCTTTCACATGGGTATCAAACCACAATCTCTGTAGCTCATGCACAAACCCGTTTTGCCTAACGCCATTCGAGACCGCTGGGTCGACTTGAGCGAGCTGATCAATTTTTTCAGCGAGAAACGCAACAGTGCCGCCCCCATGAGATATACAGATGTCGATAGTGGGATGTCGATCTAATACTCCCCCCAACAGTATTTGAGCGACCGCCAGCGCTTCCTCTTGGGCATAGCCCAGGCTGAGCGAGAAATTATGAAGTGTGAGCCGATCGTCTTTTAGCCCACCCGATCCGTCGGTCGAGCTGGCATGAATAAATAGCGGCACGTCGAGATCGACCAACTTCCGATAAAGCGGGTCAAGCGAGGGACAAGCAAACCCCTGGGGGAAATCCGTACCGATCATGGCGCCTTTGAGACCTAGCGTACCTACCGAGCGCTGCAATTCATTGCAGGCGGCGGAGACATCCTGCATGGGCAGTGCAGCCAGACCAACCAGTCTATTGGGCGCCTCTGCAACAGATTGGGCCATCAGTTGATTGTGTCGTTGACAAAAGTCAGCCGCTATCAGTGGCTCTATACCGTGAAAGAATGTGAGCGGGTTTGGAGAGAGGGCCTGAATCCCGATGCCCAATCTGTCGAGGTGCGACAACCGCAGCTTCAGATCAGTGAAGACCGTGTCCTGGTAGGAAATCGGTGTCATCGTGTATTTGCCAATGCGAAAAAAGGGCGAGCCACTCTTGTCAACGCCAGCCTCGGGGCCGTGGACACCCGCAGTGCCGTTGAGCGTCTCGAACACCACATGAGCGTGCACATCTATAATGTCGGGAGCCATAATCTGGCCTCGTATCACTGCATCTAGCGGGACTATCCGTAATTGAATTACCCCGCATCAGTTTGCACGATGTGGCACAACTTTACGACGTGACGCACTGACAGTAGTCTGGCAACCGATAGGCGCAGGGCGCGCTTTCAAATACGGAGATCATCAATATCAAATGTCACATTGGGTTACTTCTATTATTGTCCTCCACGGTTTATTCAGAACCTGTGATCGTCAGTCTAGAGGGGCCGAATACGTCAGGAGCCTATGAGGGTATCGCAAATTTTCGCGGCTCGGCCGTGACTGAGCCTAGCGTTTCTTCCGAGGCAAGTGATAGAGAAGGCAACGATGCCTTTCCGATTACCATGGCGGAGGCTCGGGACGATGCTGCTCGAGCGCACCCCGATTTTCTTGACGCAGATGCATCAGCTTTCTCTCAAACCCAGTCTTTCATCCCTCGGAAATTAGATATCGCAGAGGCTTCGCGGGGGGATGCGTCTCTATCTTTACTAAATGAGATTCGATATTCACCCAAGCTGACCACAGCTGGGCAACCATCAGAGGAACAACTCCACGCAGTCGCGGATGCTGGCTTTCAGCGAGTTATATTTTTGGCTTTCAACGACCATCAAGATGCGCTGACAAACGAAGATCGAATCGTCAGAACTGCAGGATTGTCGTTCTTACACATTCCGGTGGCTTGGGATGCCCCGACTCTTAATGATTTCGACAACTTTGCTGCTGTGATGCTGACGTCAGAAAAGACCCTGGTGCATTGCGAAGTGAATTTCCGCGCTTCCGTGTTCGGATTTCTTTATCAGGTGATCTACCGGGGAACTCCGCAAGAGGAGGCCCTCTCCTTACTAACAAGCATCTGGATACCCAACGAAACGTGGGAGGCTTACATCATCTCAGTGCTGGCCGACAAAGGTATCGAATATTCGGGTTTGCGCTAGCGACAGGCTAGCGCCTATGACCTTTGCCAGCATTACCTAACTTGGCGCACTAGCTGAACAGCGGGTGTGAGGATAGGTGCTGGTGCGTAATTGTTGGGCTGCTGAAGCCTGAATTCCTCAGCCACTAGTACTATCGGCATTCAGAAAGAGTTTACGCCTCTTCAATCACTGGCACTTTATGGCCCGCCAAGTGATCTGAATCTCTCTAACTATGTTGTTTCTTTCCCTGATCAAGGACCATATTTCGTCGTCTGAAAGTAAGCCCTCTGCAACTTTTTGTTGGTACTCAGCCTCTAAAAC
>Ga0233432_10004740_pt1 | contig 11997 bp, 11 predicted proteins | sample SI_122_August201_6_FD_179870 | JGI IMG/M metagenome (GOLD analysis project Ga0233432, IMG submission 179870) | Seawater microbial communities from Saanich Inlet, British Columbia, Canada - SI_122_August2016_10_MG | ecosystem: Environmental > Aquatic > Marine > Inlet | place: Canada: British...
AATTGTGAAATAGAACCTAGTGACCCTTGCTCAACTAATCCTTGTCAGCATGGAGGAACGTGTACTTCTGATGGTAGTTCTCATACGTGTGTTTGTCCTACAGGTTATACAGGTGATAATTGTGAAATAGAACCTAGTGACCCTTGCTCAACTAATCCTTGTCAGCATGGAGGAACGTGTACTTCTGATGGTAGTTCTCATACGTGTGTTTGTCCTACAGGTTATACAGGTGATAATTGTGAAACGGAAGACCAGACGACATATAAGTGTTCATCTGCTTTTGAAGGTGCGAAGACCGGAAAAGATCAGCCGTGTAATCTAAACTATCCCGCTTCAAAAGGTTGGACAAAGGGTGATCTAGATGCCGACCCATTGTGGGCTAAATACAATACTGGTAAAGACGATAGTTCACTTACGAAAGATCAATCGGACGCCGTAAAAGATCTTATAAGCACTAATTCAGGTAAGGGCCCTACTTATACACCAGACCAGATGGATGATGAAGTTTGGAAAAAATGTTGTAAAAAAGCAGAATGCACGGATGCTGGTTGGGATAATATTAGTATTACTGATACAGCAGGGTCCTGGCCTGCTTATGGATCGTCTTGGGGGTGTATATTTTAAAGTTTAGATACTTCAGATGGTTCCCAATAACCCATATTTGTCTAATAAATCTTTTTATTATCTATTGTATTACTATATATAATGCATCCTGAATTTTGGGGACCGAGTGGATGGAAGTTTCTTCATTCTGTAACCTTTCAATATCCTATAAAACCTAATGTAAATGATAAAGCTCATTATAAAGAGTTCTTTAATTCTCTTAAACATACACTACCCTGTGAAAAATGTGCTCATCATTATGCATCTCATTTAAGAAAGTTTCCTATTGATAGTGCTCTTGAAACAAGAGAAAAACTTGTAAAATGGCTTATTAATGTTCATAATGAAGTTAATAAATCTCTTGGAAAAAGAGAATATTTTTATGAAGAAGTCATTGATATTTATAAAGATGAAATGGATGGAGTTTTAGGAAGAGTATCTTTCACAAATACCCTTCTTTTAATAATTATATTGGTATTCTTATATCTTCTTATTACTGGAAGAATAAGAATTACACAGAATATTTATTAGATAATAATATATTAATAATTATATACTATAATTAAATAATGTCAGATGATACTTGTTATACAGAAAATTACAGAAGTAGTTGTGAAGATGTAGGTACAGGTGCTCGAGGATATATGAAGACTGATTCTGATGAAATTATAGAGATAGAACCAGATGTTCAACAGTATGAATGTGATAAGTTTTGGACAACATTAGAAGATACTACACCTAATTCTAGTTCTGTTTTTTTAAGTTATAAATATTTAAATGATCGCGAGCATGCTGGTTCAGAATCTTACTATAATAATGATGGTGATGAAAGTAATAGGAGATTAGCTGTGAAATGTATGGCTAGAGGGGGGGGAGGTGGAGCAAGCGCAACGGTCGCAAGTAGTTGTATGAGTCCCTTAAATTATTTTGATCAAATACCTAATCTTCCAGAAGATCCTCAGGAAAAAATAGAAACATGGGAACAATTATTCACATCTATGAGAGAACAATTTTTAGACCCCAATATATGTCAAAGAACTGAGTCTATTTATCCTACTGCTGAATCTGAGCCTACTGTTCCTGAAGAACCTAGTGTTCCTGAAGAGCCTACTGTCCCTGAAGAACCAGAGCCGGAAGAACCAGAGCCTGCTGTTCCTGAAGAGCCAGAGCCTGCTGTTCCTGAAGAACCTACTGTTCCTGAAGAGCCTACTGTTCCGGAAGAACCTGTTGTAGAGGAATCTGAGCCTACGCCAGCAGCTACTACCGTTGATGTAGATCCCAATGATATAACTACGTGTCATATAGGTCATATTTTAGATCAAGCAGTAACAAATGTTAATAGTCGTATACGTAGACACGGGGGTGACACTAGTAAACAAATTAGTTACACCTGTTCTTCAGATGTTACTCTTAATTCTGGAGAATCATGTTATCTTTATTGTAATTCTATAAAAACAGGTGACACAGAAATAACGGAAAGTGATTTCACCGATGAATTTAAGCGTGTAAACTCCGATAAATATTCACAAATATCTTGTGGTTCTGTAAGTATGAGACAAGAACTTAATTGTCCTTCAAATGAATTAAGAACTCCAGGTGATATGTGTCCTCATTCTCATGATATACATTTAAAATGTGATGATGATGAAGAGATAGATATTATGTTTGAGCTTCCCGATACAAATACAGTAGTAGGAACCGCGGGATTAGGTATAGCCGGTTCAATGATATACTTTTTAATTTTCGTTTAGTCTTTTTATGAATGAACTTTTATCGTTTAACTTGTATTTTTTTCTTTTCTATTAATATATGCCGAGAATAAAGAAATTATTAGTAGATAAATTATGTTCTGATAGTGATATTTCCAAGAGAGAAGGTAAATGGTATTCTGAAAAAGAGTTAAAATATCCTGTAATCCAATCAAATATTGATGTTTATTATATTGCTGAAGACGGTTCTGAAAAATTATTACTAAAGTTCAGAAAAAATAAACTCACGGGTAATTCTGTTCAGAAAGGTTGGGAATCTTATAAAGATTTAGCTAAAGCAAGTAGAGGTAGAGGAGCATCAGCAGGACCTATTGATACAAATGGAACATATTGGAAGAAACGTAACATTGTGAATACCAATAAATGGTCAACTGGTTATCTTACTCCTAAAGGAAATGAACTAAAAAAAGAATTAGATCTTCTAAATCTTTCTGAACTTCAAGAAAAAGTAAAGAGTTGTGAAATAAAATGTTCAGATGAAGATATTAAAGATAAAGATATATTAGTACATCTTTTAATTAAAAAAGATGGAGGAGTTTCTAAGATGAAAGTGAATAATCAAGTCGCTTCAAATCCTATTGGATTTTATGAAGCTTCTAATAATTTCTCAAAATTACCTTGTCGGTTAACTCATTTTACAAGAACTAATTTTGAGAAATATAATGAAGGATTATGTTTTATTAAAGAGATTGATAATCAATTTAAGAAACTTGTTCCTGAATCTTACAAGAAACAATTAGATAGAGCAAATACAAAGGCTCATTTAAAGATTCCTGGAACTTGCTTTTCAACAATAACAATTAATCGTAACTTCAGAACTGCTCAGCATAAAGATGCTGGAGATTTTAGTGGTGGATTTGGAAATCTTTCAGTTATTAAGAGAGGTAAATATCACGGGGGGTATACAGCTTTTCCACAATTCGGTATAGCTGTAGATGTTGATACAGGAGATTTTTTGGCGATGGATGTTCATCAATGGCATTGCAACACTGAACTATATGAAACTGAAGAAGACAAAGCTTATAATGAAACCATTGAACAAGACTATCATGACAACCCTGAGGTAGGAACAGTGGGTATTTATGAAAAATATACTCGCTTAACATTTGTGTGTTATTTGAGAGAAAAGATTGCAAAATGTCCTGATAGTGTAGATCCACGATTCTTAACTAAATCCGGACACAGTAAGATAGAAGTATGAGTTTTATAAAATCAAGAATATTTTAATCCATATTTTTTTACATATTTATCTTTTTTGACTCTGTAATCATTATTGTATAATGATAATAAAGTTTTGTAAATAAAAAAATACCATCGTTCAAATACTAAGATTTGCCACACATTATTTAATTTAAAGATACTTTTAATGAAATAATAAGTTATTGGAGTTCTCAAAAATAAGAGTAATTTTAATTGTTTATATTTCACATAATTACGTATACAACCTAATGTGGGTGTTATAAGATATAAAAATAGCGATGAATTAAGATTCATAATTAGATATTAACTACATTATATTTTTAAGTGAGTTTATCTAAGATTTCTTATTACAAGCAATCTTCAAACTCTTCTTCATCATTCATATCTTCAATAATTTCAAGTAATTTATTATTTTGAACTTTAAGATTAGTGTTCTTACGTTTCAAGAGCTCTATTTCAGCTTTCAAATCTTTAATGGTTTGTTGTGCTTCATCTACCTCTTTGTAATATTTCTTGTAATTCTGTATGAAATCTTTATGAGTTCTTGATTTAATGTGTTGTTTATAAGAAGCATTATTCAAGAAATACGCACCAGCTTTGCATCTACATTCATATCTGATACAATTGCGTTCATACGGTTTGTATGGACATTTGTCAAAGTATTCATCAGTATTTTCATTGAATCCAGGGACATAAATATCGGAATGAATCAAGGCAAGAGAACTCATTTTATAAGTATTTGATAATTGGTATAAATCATTACTTCTAATCAAATTTGATTAAATTAGGATAAAAAATATTCTAAAAGTATTAAAATGAGAAGTTTAAAACTCGCAAAAGATGTCATGGATTGTAAAAATCGTATATGCTTCTGTATTGAGTATTTAAACTTCTCTAATCCCAAACATATCAAGATATATAATACGTGTCATAAGATTAAACGCAATGATTCTTTGAATAATGTAGTATCTCCTAAGATGATAAAGTATATAGATAAACCTATGAAGATATATGGGTTTGTTAAAAACTAATAAAAATCTTATATATATATATTAAATGAGTAATGATTTTAGATTTACATATAAAGATGAAGTTTTAGAGATTATAGATGGATTAGAACTAACTTCTAAAACCGATAATTCTATTTTAAAGAGTCGTTTTTTATCTGAAGTTCTTGATTATGAAAAAAGGAAACATCATACTAGAAAATATTATAATCTATTTCGTTTTGTTGTAACAACCGGTTCTATCCTTTTACCAGCGGTTTTATCATTGGGACAAATGGATCCCGCAAAACTTCCTAAAAACTTTGAGAATATTTCTTATTGGATTTCATGGATGCTTTCTTTATCTGTTACAGCTAGTAATGGATTCTTACAGCTTTTTTCTTTAGACAAGAATTATTTTGAATACGCGATAACAACAGAGCAACTCAAAACCGAAGGATGGCAATATTTTCAACTTTCAGGTAAATATGATGATTATGAAAGTCACAAAGAAGCGTATAGACCCTTCTGTAAATCTATTGAGAATATTAAACGAAAACAAGTTGAGAAAGAGTTTTCAGGTAAAGGAGAAGTTAAAAAGAAGAAAGAGTTTGATTTCAAAAAAGAATTATCTCAAGCTCTTCCCGATAAATATGAAAAGAATATGAATACTCAAATTGAAGATAAATTGAAAGATGATAAAATATTATCATTATTAAGCGGATTAAGTGCGGTTGCTTCACAGGGATCAAATAATGCTTTTAATGAGGGGACCAAATCATTAAAAGAAAACTTACAAGAGAATATTATGAAAGAGGTAGGTAATGCGAAAGATATTGTTCAAAATGTTGTACAAGATGTTATAGATAAAAGTGAAGAAAAAATAGATGAATCAGTTGAGACTCTAAAGAAAACTATTGAAGAAGCTGAACCTAAAAAATAATATATATATGTATATATATATATATAAATGGCCCCACATAGTAAGCGAAAAAATCGTTCTGTAGCTCTAAAAAGAGCTACAGGTATTTCACCATATCCTTTAAGTGAACATGTTTCGAAAATAGGTTCTGATATTCTGAGTGCTTCAAATAAATATGCTTCTGAAGCATTAAGTTTATCATCTAATATGTTTTCATTTGGTAAGGATAAAGCTAAAAACCAAACTAGGAGTATTATAAAAAAGTCAAAGAAAGCTATAAAAAATTCTACTAAGTCCCTATATGAACCTAAAATAAGATTAAGTCTTCGAACTATATTTATGAGTTTAAGAGATCTTATTAATGAAAAATGGTTAGTAAATGAAATACCTAGATATACTTTTGCGAAAGCACTTGAAACATTTATGAAAAAATATGATAATTCTGAAACTAAACCTGTAATTGGAACGGAAGAAATAATGGAAGTAAGAAAAATATTAGAATTACCACACCAAATTATGGGATATGAACATCCAGCTCTTATTTTTTTTAGAGAAATATTTAAAGATGATTCTGATTTAAGTAATATAGATAAAGTGGATGAATTATTAGAAAGATTATTTAGGGATTATATAGAGAGAGAAGAAAAATATAGAAGAGAGGTTGCCCCTGATACTTCATTGGAAATGGGTCAAGGTTGGGCACAAGCAAGAGTAGATAGTTCTCATAAAGAGTTCACCAGATTAGCTAGAGAAAACGCACTTACAAAATTGAATGCTAACTTAGAAAAACAGAAAAAGTTTTTAGATAATCCTAAAATAAAACCCACACCCCCAATGTTATTTGAAATGAATAACTTACAAAGAGAAGCATTATCTATAGTAGATGAATATAAAAATATGACTGATTTAACAGATAATGATATTGAAATAGTACAGATCCTCAATGAATATGTTTTTCCTTTAATGAAAAAATATCCAGAATTAGATTCTTATAAAGGAGCTTCAAAGAGAAAAAGTAAAGCTACAAAATCAAAAGCTAAAAAACCTAAATCAAAGAATACTAAAAGAAAGAAAAAGGCAAAAAAGAAAAGAACTAGTAGAAGAAACTTCTAACAGAAGCAATAAAGTAATGACCATAGAGCAACTATAACAACTAATAATTGTATTCTTGTTATGGAATAATTAATACTACTCTTGTTATCATAATATGATGCTACAATCAATACAACAATTGTAATGTGTATCATGAACATTATTTTCAATAATTCTTTAGTAGAAATATTCGTTATTCTATCTAATACCGAATATGTTTCTCCCTCGACAAACTCATCAACTTCTTTAATATCGGCTACTATATTCTGTTCAAGAGAATAAAAATCTGATGAAATATCATTATATAATTCCATTAATTCTTTATATTATACATAATATTTTAAATTTGATTCTTATTTAAATACACAATACTATATCTATTTATTGTTAAGAAAGATGAGTGAAAATGAAGTTTACACAAAAATGCAACTTCGTGATCACATTCACAAAACACCAGATACATATGTGGGTGGTGAACATATGATTGAAGAAAAGATTCCTGTTCTTAAAGAAGACAAGATCGTATACATCAATGGAGAATATATTCCAGCCATTTACAAAATCTTTGATGAGATCCTTGTGAACTCAAGAGATGCTTGGGTAAGAGGTAAGATGAAGAAATCTCAATTCCCAGTGACAAAAATGAAAGTGAACATTGATAAGAATACTGGAGAAATATCTGTATATAATGATGGTAAGGGTATTGAGGTCATTGAGCATCCGACAGAACTTGATAGTGAAGGAAACAAGATCATGACTCCTCAACTTATCTTTGGTGAGCTTCTCACCTCTTCAAATTATTCTGAAAAAGGAAAGATTGTAGGGGGTAAGAATGGATACGGAGCAAAACTCACAAATATCTTCTCCACACGATTCAAAGTTGAGACTGTAGATGTTGATCGTTCTCTAAAATATGTTCAGGAGTTTCAAGATAATATGAAAGTTGTGAACAAGCCTAAGATTACAAAGTTCACTGGTAAACCTTATACTCAGATTACATGGCTCACAGATTTTAAGAGATTCGGAATTAAAGGATTTAGTGAAATAATGATTTCTCTATTTGAACGAAGGATTTATGATCTTTCAGGAATGACAGATAAAAATGTTTCTGTTTACTACAATGATGAGAAGTTGAAGATTAAGTCTTTTGAGAATTATATGAAACTTTATCTTCCTGAAAAAACCAAATGTGTTTATGATACTATTCATGAAAGATGGGAGATAGGTCTTACACTATCAAAATCTGACAAGTTTGAACAAGTATCATTTGTAAATGGTGTTTTCACTATGAAGGGGGGGAAGCATGTAGACACAATTGTGAAGCAAATTATATCAAAGATCGCAGATGTTCTTCAGAAAAAGCACAAGAAAAAGGTTCCTGACAATTACATCAAGAATCATCTGTATGTTTTCATCAATTCTACAATTGAAGATCCCTCTTTTGATTCTCAAACGAAAGAAAGACTCATTACAACACCGAGTAAGTTTGGTTCAACTCCTAAAATATCAGATAAACTTATCAAATCTTTCGTATCATCAACAGATATTATAGACAAGATTGTATCATTTGCTGAGTTTAAGGATAGTAAGGGTCAAAAGAAAACTGATGGTTCAAAAAAGAGCAAGATTAATGTTCCTAAGTTGGATGATGCTAACTGGGCTGGAACAAAGAAATCCAACGAGTGTATCCTTATTCTTACTGAGGGAGATTCAGCAAAGTCCATGGCAGTTTCCGGACTTTCTGAAGTTGGTAGGGATAAGTATGGTGTCTTTCCTTTGAGAGGTAAACTCTTGAATGTAAAGGATGCCTCTTTAAAACAAATTATGAACAATACAGAAATTACAAATCTTAAGAAGATTATAGGTCTTGTGAGTGGAAAGGAATATACTGATACAAAAGCACTAAGATATGGAAAGATTATGATTATGACAGATCAGGATCATGATGGATCACATATCAAGGGTTTGGTTCTCAATCTTTTCAATACAATGTGGCCATCTTTGATTAAGTTGAACTTTGTGACAAGTATGATTACTCCAATTGTAAAGGTCTCAAAAGGTAAGAGTGTAAAGTCATTCTATAATCTTACAGATTACAATGATTGGATAAAGAGTACACCTAGTTATAAGAAATGGAAGTGTAAGTATTATAAGGGTCTAGGAACAAGTACATCTCTTGAAGCAAAAGAATATTTCAGACATATGATGAATAATGATTATATTTGGACTGAACAGAGCGATGAATCAATGGATCTCGCTTTTAAAAAGTCACAATCCGATGATAGGAAACAATGGCTTTATAATTATGATGAAAATGAGGTTCTGAAAAGTGATGAAAAGAAGATTCACATTGAGAAGTTTATTCACAAAGAACTTATTCATTTCTCAAATAGTGATCTACATCGTTCAGTAGGAACATTTGATGGTATGAAACCTAGTCAAAGAAAGATCTTGTATTCATGTTTGAAAAGGAATCTTACATCTGAGATAAGGGTCGCTCAGCTTGCAGGATATGTTAGTGAAAATGCTGCATATCATCACGGTGAAGCTTCTCTTCAAGGTGCGATTATTGGTATGGCTCAGAACTTCGTAGGTTCAAATAATATGAATCTACTTGTCCCTGGTGGTCAGTTTGGAACACGAATTATGGGAGGTTCTGATTCAGCAAGTCCTAGGTATATTCATACACAACTTCATAAGATTATTGAGTGGATCTTTCCTAAGAGCGATTTTCCTATACTTGACAGAGTTGAAGATGATGGAATACTTGTTGAACCGAAGTTCTATGCTCCGGTAATTCCTATGGTTCTTGTCAATGGTATGACAGGTATCGGGACTGGATTCAGCACAAACATTCCTAAGCATAATCCTCTCCATATTATTGAAAGTATTGGGAAGAAACTTGATGGGGGTTCATTCACAGATATCAAGCCATGGTTCAATGGATTCAAGGGCACAGTATTCAAAAAGGATGATAAAACATATGTTTCAAAAGGTGTTTATAAGGTTGTCAGTCCTTCAGTAATTGAGATATCTGAACTCCCTATTGGTAGATGGACTGAAGATTATAAGGAGTTCTTGGAAAGTCTTATGCCTGAGAGAGGTGAGAAGGAGCTGAAGAAGAAAAAGAAGGGTCCAGTTGTTCTCGATTATCAGAATCACTGTTCAGATACAGAGGTAAAGTTTGTAGTAACTCTTAAACCAGGATACCTTAACTCTTCACAATGGAGTGAAGATGAGATTGATACTGTTGAGAAAGATTTTAATCTTACTACAACAAAATACACATCTGTGAGTAATATGCATCTTTACAATGCTAAGGGCACAATTACAAAATATTCTCATGTAAATGATATTCTTGAAGAGTATTATCATCTACGTTTGGAATTGTATGAAAAGAGACGACTTCATCAAATACAAGAATTAGAAGAAGAACTTAAGATTATTGGTGCTAAATGTGCGTTCATTCAATCTATTCTTGATGAAAAGATCTCTATCTTCAGGAAGCCTAAAGTAACTGTAAATGATATCTTGAAAAAGAATAAGTTCCCAGGATGTTCTAATGGTAAGAGTATTCCATGTGAAAAGCTACCAGATTTTAATAAGATTACAAATGAGTATGATTATCTTATCAAACTACCGATATATACTTTTACAGAAGAAGAGATACAAAAGTTGAAAGAGAACAAAGAAAACTTGGAAAAGGATTTCAAAGAACTCACTAATAAAACGAATAAAGATATGTGGAAGGAAGAACTATTCTTCCTAAAGAAAATGTATAAGAAAATGTATTAGAAATTAAATCAATAAAAGGGTGAAAAAATATAAGTATATGTATAAAAGTATGCCTAGAAGTAGAAGTAGAAGTAGAAGAACTAGAGGATCACCATCTAATTCACCATCTGATTCACCACTCGATTCATCACTCGATTTATCACCCCGAAGACCTAGAAGAAGAAGATTATCACCCCGAAGACCTAGAAGAAGAAGATTATCACCCCGAAGACCTAGAAGAAGAAGATTATCACCTGAATTATCACCTGAATCATCTTTCCAAAAATCTAGAAGGTCTGATCAAGAATCTGAACAAGAATCTGGACAAGGAACTATTTTTTTATTTACTCATAGTAATCGTATAAAATGTTTATTAAAGGAATCACTTGTTCTTGTTGAATCGGAGGATGGTTCTTCTTCTATGAGTATTAAAGAAACATTAGAGACACATAAGGGAAACCAAAAAACTTTTAAGAAGTATTTTAATAATATAACATTTCACATAAAAAAAAATCCAAGTGGTCAGTATGAAATTACTGTCTTAGATGCAGGTTCTATAAGATCAAGTGGGAATAAGATAGGGAATGAAGACTTGTCTTATTATCGAGGAGGTACTATTGATAGTCCTGAAATAGATTATCTCACTATATTAAAAGGTCCACTTACAAAAAGTTTAAAAGATAACAATATTGAAAGTATTGTTATTTCAAGACACGGTCGCGGAAGACATAATGATTGGATGGATCCCCGAAACACTTTTGCAATAAGTGACGCACGTTTAACAGATAAAGGCGAACAAGAAACAGTAGCCACCGCCGAGCGGGTAAAGAGAATAATAGATAATTTAAATATAGATGAAATAAAGATACCGGCGCCTACATATGTTTTCACTTCAGAATTATTTAGAACTATGCAGACAGCAGCACTATTCATGAAAAAATTAGGTTATGTTGACTCAACCACACAACGAACTTTTTATATTGTAAGATGTAATCATGAGTTATCTAGTGCACAAGAGAAAGAAGGTAAGTGTAATAGTAGTATAGATACTATATTAAATTCTGAAAAAAGTTTAGCTGATGCAGTAAAGTACCGGCTTAGAATGGGGGATGAAAACTATCCTAAAAGATTAGGAAATAAAATCAAATCTTTCTGCGCGCAGCTCCGTCAGACTGGAGAAGAATGTAAAGATAAAAAAGAAATTATACTTACATCAACAGAATTAAATTGTAGTACAAGAAATTATACAGAACGTTGTGATAAAAAAGGTAATATGTTTTATAATATCAATATAGTATTTTATAGAAATCAGAGAATAAATTGTGAAAATTATAATCTTTTCAAAAATATTAGAGATATAATAAGTGGGTCGGTCGGTGAAATGCCCGGAGGAACAATAAGAAAATCTATGAAAAGAAACAAAAAAAGAAAGACTCTTCGTAGAAAATCTAAAAGACTCACTAAGAAAAGAAATAGTAGAAGAACTAATAAGAGAAGAACTACTAATAAGAGAAAAACTAATAAAAAGAAAAGATTTACTAAAAGAAGATAAAAAGATTTAACTAATAATTCATATTTTCAATGTATATCCTTAATGACTCAAAGAAGTCCTCAAAATCATCTATTTTTTCTACATATTTGAAAGTGTCAA
>Ga0233432_10004752_pt1 | contig 11975 bp, 8 predicted proteins | sample SI_122_August201_6_FD_179870 | JGI IMG/M metagenome (GOLD analysis project Ga0233432, IMG submission 179870) | Seawater microbial communities from Saanich Inlet, British Columbia, Canada - SI_122_August2016_10_MG | ecosystem: Environmental > Aquatic > Marine > Inlet | place: Canada: British...
CCACCACCCAAAATACCTATGTTTTGGCGCAAGCGGTTGGGCAATGGCTGGAACCGGGGCAGTCCATCATTGTCACCAATCAAGACCATGAGGCCAATTCGGGCCCTTGGCGGCGCTTGGCCGAACGGGGGGTTGAGGTGAAAGAATGGGGCATTGATCCGCAAACCGGACTTCTGGATCCGCAAGATTTGCAGGCTTTGCTGGACCCATCTGTGCGAATGGTGTGCTTTCCGCATTGCTCCAATGTGATCGCTGCGGTGAACCCGGTGGCTGAGATCACCGCGATGATCCGCGCGGCCGGTGCGTATTCTTGTGTTGATGGCGTGAGTTACGCGCCGCATGGCTTTGTGAATGTTTCAGAGTTGGGCGCGGATATCTACCTGTTTTCCGCCTATAAAACCTATGGGCCGCATCAAGGGCTGATGGTGATCCGGCGTGAGCTTGGACAGCGCCTGCCCAATCAAGGGCATTATTTTAACGAAGGCAGCCTGTATAAACGCTTCACACCAGCCGGTCCCGATCACGCGCAGGTGGCGGCCTGTGCGGGTATGGCCGATTATATGGATGCGGTCTATGCGCACCATTTTTCACAGGAGGCCACAGCGGCGCAGCGGGCGGCAAAGGTACATGATCTGTTTAGAGATCACGAGGCCCGTTTGGCTCAACCGATTTTGGACTATCTGAGCGCTAAAAATTCTGTGCATTTGATTGGCCCGGCTGAGGCTAAAAATCGCGCGCCAACCATTGCGGTGGAATTGCCCATCCCCGGTGAAGTGGCGGCAGAGAAGCTTGCTCCCTTTGGAGTCATGGCGGGGGGGGGTGATTTTTACGCGGTGCGCCCCTTGTCTGCCCTTGGCATTGCGCCTGAGAAGGGGGTGCTGCGCCTTTCTTTTGTGCATTATACGGGCGCCGATGATGTTGACCGGCTGTTAAATGCCCTAGATCACGTCCTATAGCGGATGATGAAGGACGCGATATGACCCCAACACTCTTGTGGTTCCGGCGCGACTTGCGTCTACAGGACCACGCGGCGCTTACGGCGGCTCTGTCTCGGGGTGGCCCGGTGGTTGCTGTGTTCCTCTGTGATGCACAGGTTGAGACTCTTGGATCGGCGCCGAAATGGCGGCTGGAGCAGGGTGTTGCAGCCCTGCAAAAGGCACTTGAGGAGAAGGGCAACCGTTTGATCCTGCGGCGCGGCGCGGCGATAGATGTGATCCCTCAACTGGCTCAGGAAACGGGAGCGACCGCGGTCTATTGGCAGCGGGCCTATGATCCCGCCAGTCAGGCGCGAGATGCGCAGGTGAAGGCCTCCCTGACTGCCATGGGTCTTGAGGCCAAAAGTTTCAAAGGCCATCTGTTGTTCGAACCCTGGACCGTGCAAACCAAACAGGGTGGATTTTACAAAGTTTACACGCCGCTTTGGCGGGCTGTGCGCGATCGTGAGGTGCCGGTGCCCTTGCCGGCGCCAGGGCGGATCCCTGCGCCAGAGACCTATCCCAGCTCCGAGGCGCTGGGCGCATGGGGCTTGGGGCAGGCCATGCAGCGCGGCGCAGCAATCGTGGCAGGTCACGCGCGGGTGGGTGCGGATCTGGCACAGGAGAGATTGGCGGAATTCACCAGCGGCGCCTTGCGCCACTATGGCGCGGGGCGGGATATTCCGGGTGAAGATGGCACGTCAAAATTGGCGGAAAATTTAGCTTTGGGGGAAATTACCCCCGCGCAATGCTGGCACGCTGCGCAAGCAGAATTGGACCGTGGCAATCCTGGGGCGGAAATTTTCCGAAAAGAATTGGTGTGGCGCGAGTTTGCCTATCACTTGCTGCACCATACGCCGCAAATCTTAACGCGAAACTGGAAACCGGCTTGGGATGCGTTTCCCTGGAGCGAGGATGCCAGCAGCGCCAAATTTACCGCCTGGAAAACCGGGCGCACGGGGCTTGAGTTTATCGATGCGGCGATGCGCGAGCTTTATGTCACGGGCACCATGCACAACCGCGGACGGATGATTGTGGCCTCTTATCTGACCAAACACCTCATGACCCATTGGCGTCTTGGGCAGGCTTGGTTTGAAGACTGCCTGATCGATTGGGACCCGGCGAGCAATGCGATGGGATGGCAATGGGCGGCGGGCAGCGGCCCGGATGCGGCACCCTATTTCCGCGTGTTCAATCCCGAAACCCAGATTGAGAAATTCGATCCGGATCGGCGCTACCGCAAGATGTGGATTGCAGAAGGGCAGGCACATCCACCACCGAGCGCGCAGCACTATTTTGAGGCCGTTCCAAGGTCTTGGGGCCTGTCGGCGCAGAGCGCCTACCCCGCGCCGATTGTCTCAGCCAAAGACGGGCGCGAAATCGCCTTGTCGTCTTACAAAACCCGTGACTTCTAATCACCGCGAGGCTTGCTTCTCACGCCTGCTCCGTTAATTTACTATAAACTCCAATCTCTACGGGAGACGCCTATATGATCCTGACCTCCACCGATGGGCAGAAAAATTTGCCTCGTTATTTTGCCACCGCCTTTGGCGTTGCGCAAAAAGGACAAAATGGGCGCATAGATTTTGTTTTTGACGATGGTCGCATTTTTCGGGCCGAAGGCCCAGGCGCGGGGCCGGTCTGTGAGATACGGATTCACGACAATGGTATCTTCGAGCGTTTGCTGCGCGAAGGGCAATTGGGGTTTTGTGATGCCTATTTGGACGGCCAATGGAGCACGCCGGATTTGCAGGCTTTCATGGACTATATCCATGCGGAAAATGATGAGGTGTTTGACAGTTTCCCAGGCCAAAAGCTGATACAGCTTTATGAGAAATTCCGCTTCTGGATGCAGGGAAATTCCAAGGGGCAAGCGCGCAAGAATATCAGCTATCACTATGATTTAGGGAATGATTTCTACGGCCTGTGGCTCGACAAGACGATGACCTATTCATCGGCGATTTTTGAAACTGGGCGTGAGACTCTCGAGGAGGCCCAGACGGCAAAATATGCCAGTATGGTCGATCAAATGGGGGTGAAACCCGGCGATCATGTGCTGGAAATCGGTTGCGGCTGGGGCGGCTTTGCCGAATATGCTGCAAAAGAGCGCGGTTTGAAGGTGACCTGTCTGACCATCAGTAATGAGCAGTTTAAATACGCCGAAGAACGGATTGCGGCGGCGGGTTTGCAAGATTCGGTGACGTTTAAATTGCAAGATTACCGCGATGAAACAGGAGTTTATGACGGCATCGCCAGCATCGAGATGTTTGAGGCCGTGGGAGAGAAATATTGGCCCTCCTATTTCAGCACTGTTTATGGCCGGCTCAAAGCCGGTGGGCAGGCGACATTGCAAATCATCACAGTGCGGGATGATCGGTTTGAGGAATACCGAAAATCTGTTGATTTTATTCAAAAGTATATTTTTCCAGGCGGTATGCTGCCCTCACCGGCCGTGCTGCGCCGCGAGGCCCAGAAAGCCGGTCTGGACTATGTGAAATCGATTGAATTTGGCGAAAGTTATAGCAAAACCTTGCGGCTTTGGCATGCGCGGTTCAACGACAAATGGGATCAAGTGGCGGCGATGGGCTTTGATGATCGTTTTCGCCGGATGTGGAATTTCTACCTGACCTCCTGTGCGGCGACCTTTCATTACGCCAATTGTGATGTGACACAAATCACCCTCTCCAAGCCTAAATGAGCCGCCGATGACCGATGTTTTTTTGTTCGGCACGCTGTGCTGGCCTGAGCTGTTGCGCCTTGTGGGTGGGGTAAGCTGCCGCGCGGGCGAGGAGGCGGAGTTACCAGGCTACCATGTTACCTGGGCAAAAGGGCACCCTTTCCCGGCCATTCATCCCAAAGCGGGCTGTCAGGCGCGGGGCATTTTGCTGCGGGGATGCGATGCGCAAGTTTTGGCCCGTATGGATCACTATGAAAGTGGCTTTGGCTATAAGCTGCACCCGGTGACAGTCATGGCCGCTGCGGGCCCTGTGCAGGCGCAGGTTTACCTGCCGCCCGACGGTCTGGAGCCGGGGCCTGAGTGGTCTTTGACCGATTGGCAAGCGGCACATGGAGCTTTGGCTTTGGAAGCCGCAGGGGAGGTTATGGCCGTAATGGGCCGGATGTCGCCGGCGGAGCTGGCGCGGGCCTATCCTATGATGCGCGTGCGTGCGGATGCACGACTCAAAGCGCGATCAGAGCCGGCACCGCAATCGCCCTCTGGTTTAAGTCGCGCCGATGTGGTGGTGCATGAACACTCCCAGCCCTATACACATTTTTTCGCTTTGCAGCAGGCCGAGCTTTCCGTGCCGCGCTTTGATGGGGCAGGGAGCGAGCGGATAGAGCGGGCGGCCTTTATTGGAACAGATGCCGCCATTGTTCTGCCCTATGACCCTGTAACCGATCGGGTCTTATTGGTTGAACAGTTTCGGTTTGGCCCCTTTGTGCGGGCGGATGCCCACCCGTGGTTGATGGAACCTGTGGCCGGCCGAATTGATGCGGGCGAGACACCCCAAGCCGCCGCGATCCGTGAGTGCTTTGAAGAGACGGGATTGACCATCAAGGATTTGCATAGGGTGCATAGCGGCTACTGCTCACCGGGGTGCAGCAGTGAATATTTTCACATTTTTGTCGGCCTTGCCGATATTGGGGATGCGGCGGGGATCTTGAGCGGATTGCAGGAGGGATCCGAGGATATCCAAGGGCATGTCCTGAGCTTTGATGACTTCTATCACCGTCTGACGAGCGATCAATTGCCGGTGGTGCCCCTGGCATTGGCCGGCTATTGGTTGGCACAAAATCGCGACAAGCTGCGTAAGAATTCTTGAGCTTCCGTTCCATGCGGCTTAGGAAGATTAAAAGATAAAGGGTTTGTGATGTCTACGATCTATTCCGATTTGGCTGCGGCAGTGGGCAACACGCCCTTGATCCGCCTCAATGCGGCCAGCGAGGCCACAGGTTGTGAAATCCTTGGCAAGGCGGAATTCATGAACCCAGGGCAATCTGTGAAGGATCGCGCGGCTTTGTATATCATCAAAGCGGCTGTGGCGTCTGGCGAATTGCGACCGGGGGGCACGATCGTGGAAGGCACGGCGGGCAATACCGGGATTGGCTTGGCGCTGGTGGGCGCCTCCATGGGCTTTCGCACCGTGATCGTCATACCCGAAACCCAAAGCCAAGAGAAAAAGGATATGTTGCGGCTTGCCGGTGCAGAGCTTGTTGAAGTGCCCGCTGCGCCATATAAAAATCCCAATAATTATGTGCGCTATTCGGGACGTTTGGCCGAAGAATTGGCCAAAACAGAGCCCAATGGCGCCATATGGGCCAATCAATTTGACAACATTGCCAATCGTCAAGCGCATATCGAGACCACCGGACCTGAGATATGGGCGCAAACCGACGGTCGGCTCGATGGGTTTATTTGCGCGGCCGGCTCAGGTGGAACCGTGGCGGGCTTGGGGATGTATTTGCAGCCCAAGGGTGTCAAAGTCGGCCTCGCCGATCCCGATGGTGCGGCCTTGCATAGCTTTTACACCACGGGGGTTTTGGCGTCAGAGGGATCCTCGATCAGCGAAGGTATCGGCCAAGGTCGGATTACCAAGAACCTAGAGGGCTTCACGCCGGATGTATCCTATAACATTTCCGATGCAGAGGCTTTGCCCTTTGTCTTCGATTTGCTGCGCAATGAGGGCCTGGTTCTGGGTGGATCTTCTGGGATCAACATTGCTGGCGCTGTGCGCATGGCCCGCGACCTTGGCCCCGGTCATAGAATTGTGACTATTCTCTGCGATTATGGTACACGCTATCAATCAAAACTCTTTAACCCTGATTTCTTGCGCTCAAAAGGGCTTGAGGTGCCAGAATGGATGGAGACGCGCCGTGATATTAAAACTGTTTTTGAACCTGTCTAAAATATTTTTGGTTCTGTGGTTGGGGCTTTGGGCTGCGCTCGCAACTGCCCAAACCTCGACGCCAGCCACGCCGGATTATGGCCGATGGGCCTCAATGGCGAATATGGCACAAGATACGCTCGAAGCCGGCACCGCAAATGAAGCTTTTTTGATCAAACTGCGTGAGCAATTGGCCTTGCGGCGCTCTGAATTCTCAGAAGTGCAAAACTCTAACCCCTCGCGATTGGCCATTTTGGAGGAGCAACTCTCCGCCCTCGGGCCCGCGCCGGAAAGCGGCACAGAACCGGCAGAAATCGCCGAACGCCGCGCAAGTTTGGTTCAGGATATTGAGGCCATAAATGCGCCGCGGATTCGGGCCAAAGAAGCCTATAAACAGGCCGATGGCTTGATTCGTGAAATCGATGCCGCGCTGTCGGCGAAACAGACAGAAAATCTGCTTAAGCTCGGCCCATCTCCCATTGATCTTCGTCTCTGGCCTGAGGCGATTTTGCAAATTACCGCAAAATTCCAGTCCTTTGTGGGCAGTGTATCGACCGCTTGGAATACCCCTGTTGTGCGCGACAAAGCGCGCGATCAATTGCCTCTGATCGTGACGCTGCTGTTGGCAGCAGGCGTGCTGCTGACGCAAGGTCACCGTTGGCTCGCCCGCGCCCTGTGCCGCCTGTCGCGCTCAGAGGATGTCTATGGGGTCGATCTGGCGCGATATCTTCAGGCCTTGGGGCAGCTGGTGAGTGTCATGCTTTGCGTATTCTTGCTGTCGCGGGCTTGGAGCGTTTCGCGCCTCTATGATCTTGATTTGAGTGTTCTGCTGCAAGCCGCTACTTGGATTTTTGCCCCGCTCTTCATCAGCCGGTGGTTGGCCAGTCAACTTTGCCCCGTCGATGAGACGAGCCGCAGCGCGCTTTCGCTGTCCAGCGGTTCTGGTGTCCAGGCGCGGTTTTTGATCCGTTGGTTGGGTGTGGTCGTCTCTGCAATGATCTTGATGGATTACCTGCGCGATATGGGCGATTTTTCGAGCGGTACAGCGGCGGTGATCGTTTTTGTGCTGGTGACCATCGCGGGGATTGGAGCCTTTCGGCTGGGTGGATTGTTGTGGCGCCAAAGCTCCACATCACAAGCCGCGCCAGAGGTCGCACAAGTGCCGCATAGGTTTGTGGTGCGTCTCGGACAGGGGCTGGCCGTTCTCGCCGCGATTTCTATCGCTCTTGCGGCGATTGGCTATTCCGATTTGGCGGTGACCTTGTTGCGCGCAGGTCTTCTGTCGACCGGGCTTTTGGGCATCCTCTTCGTGACGTTTGATGCCGTGCGTAACGCATCCGCCATGCTGTCCTCGGACCGTAGCGCCGGGCATGACAGCCTGGCTGCGGTCGTGGTCAATGCGGGATTAATTGTGGCCTCCTTGCCGGTCTTTGCCCTGATCATAGGGGTGCGAACATCTGAGCTGACCGAGCTGTGGTCGACCTTTAAGTCAGGTGTGACACTCGGAGAGGTGCAGCTCTCTCCTGGCGTTGTGCTGCAATTGATCGTTGTCTTTGTCATTGGCCTGTTGATGACGCGCCTCATTCAACGAACTTTAAAAACGCGCATTTTGGCAAAGACGAAGATCGATGCAGGTGGGCAGAATGCCATCGTATCGGGCATCGGCTATTTCGGAATCTTCTTGGCGGCGGTCGTGGCGATTACCTATGCTGGACTTGATTTGTCGTCGCTGGCGATTGTCGCCGGTGCCCTGTCGGTCGGGATCGGTTTTGGCTTGCAAAATATCGTATCCAACTTTGTGTCTGGCATCATCTTATTGATCGAGAGGCCCATCAGCGTTGGCGATTGGATCGAAGTGGGCGGGAATATGGGGATTGTCAGAAAAATCTCCGTTCGTTCCACGAGCATCCAGACCTTTGACCGTACGGATGTGATCGTGCCCAATGCGGATTTGGTCTCGGGAACGGTGACCAACTACACCCATGGCAGCTCTGTGGGTCGTATCATTGTCCCGATCGGCGTGGCCTATGGCAATGACACGCGCAAGATTGAAGAGCTCTTGCTGCCACTTGCCGAGCAACATCCTCTGGTGCTGAAAGATCCGGCGCCCTCGGTGGTGTTCCAAGGATTTGGCGCAGATTCTTTGAACTTTGAAATCCGCGCATTGCTTGCCGATATCAATTATGGGCTCACGGTGCGCTCCGAACTGAACCATCAGGTCTATGAGGTGCTGACCGCCAATGGCATAGAAATTCCATTCGGGCAGCGTGATATTTGGATCCGTAACCCAGAGGCCCTGGGCGCCGTACGCTCTGAGCCCTCGTAACCATCATGAGGCGTCACCTAAGGAGCCAGCCTTGATTGGAAAGCTTGACGCATGGGCGCAAGAGCCGAGGATAAGATTTTTTGAATCATGAGCTCGGAAATCTATTTTAGGCTCTTGAAAACCGCGAGCCAGTCTCATAGACCACGCACAACGGACAGGTGGCCGAGTGGTCGAAGGCGCACGCCTGGAAAGTGTGTAGGCGGGAGACCGTCTCCAGGGTTCGAATCCCTGTCTGTCCGCCACGTAAACATATTAAATACAATTCAAACAAATACTTAATTCATATCATGCATTATGGCCCCCCAGTTGGCCCCACAATTGAATTTACAAAATGTTCTGAATTGATGGGTGGCTGTTCTTGTCCGTTGATTAGTGTAGTTTGGCTATGAGACTTCAATTCTGATCCGGATTTTAAAATGTTCAGAGCGTCGACGCTGAGAATAATAGGCTGGGTTCTTTTAACCCCTGTTGTATTAGTTACCGCTTACATGCTGCTGGAGATATGGCTTTTTGACATTGATCCTTGCTCGCCATTTATTTGCACTGAAGGCTATCCATGCTTTGATCAAGGTAATTGCAGTCATTGGAAAGATCCTCCTGAGTGACACGCTCCATTTTGGTTGTGTTATTGGACTTGTAAGCTAACCGGTAGGAGTCTGCAGGTCCCATAGATTCACAGCCAAACGAATTGGGTTAACCCGTTTTACAGGTGAGAATCCAAGGTAAAGATTTAGTTTGCGGCTGGGTTGGTTCTTTGGCAGTCTTGATGGGATACGTCAGGAGATAGTGTTATGGGGAATATTGATTTTTGGTATTCAATTGGCTCTACCTACAGCTACTTAACCGTTATGAGGCTACCTAGGCTAGCGCAAGAATATGGCGTAAATATAAGGTGGAGGCCATTTAATGTCAGAGATGTAATGGTCGAGCAAAACAATGTTCCATTCTCTAACAAGCCAATAAAATCAGCCTACATGTGGCGGGACATTGAAAGACGAGCAGCCAGCTATGGATTATGCCCCCAAATACCAGCACCCTATCCGTTAGGTGGCTTAGTATTGGCTAATCAAGTTGCTTTTTTGGGAGTTCAAGAGGGCTGGGTGGAGGCGTATACGCAAGTAACCTACAGACGTTGGTTTGAAGAGGGCTTGCCGGCTGGCGAAGAGCCTAACATTTCGGAAAGTCTTGATGAAATAGGGCAAGACGTGAAGCGTGTCTTAGGACTAGCAGCGTCTAAAGACATTGCAACGGGTTTAAGCGTAGTGACTACGGAAGCAAAAAAATTGGGGGTTTTCGGATCGCCAAGTTTCGTTGTGAATGGAGAGGTTTTTTGGGGAGATGATCGTTTAGAGGATGCAATTAAATGGTCTTCAAATGGAACCCTGTGTTCTGACTAGGACCACCAACTCAGCATCACCTGCGGCCTCTGTAAGCACCATACGATGCTGGAGGTAGCAAACCTGATAGCTGTGGTAGGAGGCGACACTTCAGCCCACGAGGTGCGCCAGAGAGCCAGATGCCATAATTGTGGAATGAAGGGTAACAACACGTACCAGATCGTTTGACCGATATGAGACTACAAAGACAACCCTCTCAGCACCCATATTAGCTCCATACAGCGATATAGCCTTTGGTTCGCCAGGCGATGATACAGGCGCCAAACACGCTGTAAGAGCCTCTCTGTGAGCCTCAAGGGAATCCTTAGATCATAACCAAACGAATTGGGTTGGCCCGTTTTGCGGGGGTGAATCCAAGGTAAAGATTTAGTTTGCTCATAGATCAACATTCCTCAGAATTCAAAGCTAGAGAAATGCACACCAAAAGTTGGCGTATTTACATCAAAGTAGTCAATGGTGCTGTTAGTAGTTCTATAGCCAACACTTGCAGTTAAATTACTCCACAAGTTGTATGTCGCGCTTATTGAGTATGTCTCGTCGCTGCGTTCAAATCCTAGCAACCTCCCACCATCTGCGTCAGCGTAACTCGCAGACACGGTTAACGGTTTGTCTGCCAACTTTATTATCACTTTTGCTCGTAAAGACATTTTTGACGCAAGTTGGTTTTTTACACTTTCACCAAAGGTGACGTCTACTGCGCTGAACACACCGTTTGGGTGGATAGTGTCATACCCAAGCACAAGTTGGTTTTGGTTGTAGCTTTCAGCGAAGTAGCGATTAACACCAAAGCTTGCTTCATTATAGGTGTTGTCCCCACTTGAGTATACCTTGGAGGTTACAACGGTAAGATTACTGCTTTTATCGTCCGTAATATCTTTGCTCATTCGACTGGTGTTTGCATGTACATCCAAATACCACCAATTCTTGATATGGTTGATGCTAGACACGTTTGCGCTGGTTGTTGCAATACCAATACCATGTTGGGGGCTGTGTACATAACTCGCATTTAAGCCATAGTTAAGGTAGCGTCCCTGTCCATAGATATAACGTTCTTTCAAGCCTGCACCCAAACCTACGACAATACCTTTTTTCCGATACAACTCTTCTTCACCATCGAAGGTGAGTTCACCTAGCACCAATGGCTCTGCCGAATTACCCCCGTTGATGTCGTCTGAATATGATAGGATTGGGTAGGCAAAATTAGTAACCATGTTAGCGGCAACGCGTGTTGGCAAACCCAAGCCATTCGAACTACCCTCAAGTTTGAGCTTGTAGTCAATCAACTGCACAGTACGTAAATCTACTCTGGCGCCTTGGATTCTATCCATAGCACAATAGTTGGACAGGCGGGCAGTGGCACCTTCTGTGTAGCATGCTGCTATGGTTGAATTAGGTAATAAGAATGGCAACATAAAGACTGCCACTCTCATTTTTTTTCCACTTAAGTGCTTACTTAGTACCAACGAACCCACCAGAGTAGGTGGCTGAACTTTCATTAGTGTGAAATATACCTGACACACTATTTGCACTATTGCCGTGAAGCTCACCATACATTGTGGCGCGGCGCGATGTACCGAAGGTTGTAGCGTTCATGCTATTTGACGAAAATCTACCAGAAGGGATATCAATTAATCCGGTGCCGGTCAGGCTGTGACTCTGTGTTGTTCCAACAAACGAGTACGTCTCTGTATTAAAATGGGCCGACATAGAAAACGCGCCCAGTTGCTGTCCAGCCCCGCCAGAACTACGGACCCCCATAGACATAGTACCATTATAAGCATGGCTACCAGTTGGGTTGCCAGTTAGCGCAGAACCTCCCGCCATTCCCAAAGAGGCTAAATTAGGGATATCGAATAGAATTAGGCTGGCATCACCACCATCGTCCTCAACAATTGTTACATTGGTGGCTATGCCTTCAACTATTACTGCACCTTGTCTCAAATTGGCATTAGATGAAAGTCTTTGTACTACTGGAATATCACTTGGCTGGACGTCCAAGACGCTTTGTCCGGTCGCGCTATTCGCAGAGGTTATGACTGCGGCTAGGTCGGGTGCGATAAAAACCAATTTAGTACCATCGTTGGCAACGCCTCGTCCCACACCATCACCATTAGAAAATACTTTCATGGCTGAATAAGTTGCAACACCACTACCACCACCACCACCACAAGCCGCCAAAAGCGCTAGTGCTATAATTGAAGATAATAATTTCACGCGCATGTCCCAACTCCTAAAATTAATGAATCTTACTTTGATACTAAATATATTTTTAATTCTTACTCAAGTATTTTTACGCACGGCTTGCACCCACAGCACCAACTCAGCATCACCTGTGGCCTTTGCCTCTTTATTTGCTTCGGACTTGGCTTTCATCAGTGGCCTGAGTCTGCAT
>Ga0233432_10004753_pt1 | contig 11974 bp, 9 predicted proteins | sample SI_122_August201_6_FD_179870 | JGI IMG/M metagenome (GOLD analysis project Ga0233432, IMG submission 179870) | Seawater microbial communities from Saanich Inlet, British Columbia, Canada - SI_122_August2016_10_MG | ecosystem: Environmental > Aquatic > Marine > Inlet | place: Canada: British...
ACCGTAATAGATCAAATGATGGTCGAAGACGATGTTGCACTGGTCCCGTGGTTAGTCGGCGATGAGTGGAAGAAGATCGAAAAGTTAAAAGCAAAATACTTGTTTGGTCACTTCGAACTCCCATCGTTCTATATGAACGCTATGGTACAAATGCCCGACCACGGAGAACTTAAAGCTGAACACTTTAAAAATCAAGAGTATGTGTTCAGTGGACACTTCCACAAGCGTCAGAAACAAGGAAAGGTACACTACATTGGTAATGCTTTTCCACATAACTATGCTGATGCGTGGGACGATGCACGTGGTATGATGATACTGGACAAAGAGAATGATGCACAACCATTGTACCTTGATTGGGCAGAGTGTCCTAAGTACCGTACAGTCAAGCTATCCAAGCTGATTGACGAGAAGGATACACTTATCAAGCCAAACATGTACCTTAGAGTTACACTTGATATTGATATCAGCTACGAAGAAGCAACTTTTATCAAAGAAACCTTTATGGAAGCATATAGTTGCAGAGAAATAACACTTATTCCAAACAAGAACATTGAAGATATTACAACCGACCTCGATATTGAACAGTTTGAAAGTGTAGATCAGATTGTAAGCAACGAAATACAAGCAATCGACAGTGAACAGTTCAACAAAAAACTACTATTAGACATATACAACGAGCTAACATGATTAAAATACAAGACTTAACCGTAAAAAACTTTATGAGTGTGGGTAATGTTACTCAGGCTGTGGACTTCAACAAAGAACAGTTAACACTTGTGCTAGGAGAGAACCTAGATCAAGGAGGTGACGACACTGGATCACGCAATGGTACAGGTAAGACTACTATCATTAATGCATTAAGCTATGCATTGTATGGTACAGCTCTTACAAACATCAAACGCAACAACTTGATCAACAAAACCAACAGCAAAGGCATGTTGGTTACTCTTAATTTCAGTATAGGTGCTAACCAATACCGTATTGAGCGTGGTAGATCTCCAAACATACTCAAGTTTTACGTAAACAATCACGAACAGAAGGACGATTTACACGACGAATCACAAGGTGATAGTCGTAAAACGCAAGAAGATATCAATAGTTTGCTTGATATGAGTCATGATATGTTTAAACATGTTGTTGCACTCAATACTTATACAGAACCTTTTTTAAGTATGCGAGCAAACGATCAACGTGCTATTATTGAGCAGCTATTGGGCATTACTATCCTTACTGAAAAGGCAGATAGCTTAAAAGAAAAAGTAAAACAAACAAAAGACTTTATCACAGAAGAAACATTAAAGATTAATGCTATTGAAGCTGCAAATAAAAAGATTGAACAAAGTATTGAAACACTTGCAGGCAGACAACGTGCTTGGCAAAGTAAAAGTAGACTGGATCAAGACAGATTAGCAGCAGGTATTGAAGAATTAGAGAAGCTGGACATTGATTTTGAACTTGATGCACACGAAAAACTAGTCAACTGGACTGAACACAACAATAAAATAACCTCTTTAAGGAAGGAGTTAAGCACACTCGAGCCTGCACTACGGCGTGCCACTGCTAGTGTTGAAAAGGTTAATAAAGACATCTTAGAATTAAAGGATGCAACATGTTATACGTGCGGTCAAGAGCTACATGCAGACAAAAAAGCCGAGATTGAATCACTAAAAGTGCAAGAACTAGATGATGCAGTTGCATATCAAAGCGAAGTTTCAACTAAACTAAATACAACCGTGCAGCTATTAGAAGAGATTGGCGATATAAACGGCAAGCCTACTACTTTTTACGAAAGTGCTAAAGAAGCATACGAACATAGAAACAACGTAGATAACTTGCGCAGTACATTGATAAGTAAGCAGCAAGAAGAAGATCCATATCAAACACAGATTGACGATTTAACAGAGACAGCACTACAAGTTATTGATTGGGAACCAGTTAATCAACTTACTTTACTCAAAGAACACCAAGAGTTTTTGCTTAAACTGTTGACAAACAAAGACTCGTTCATTCGTAAAAAGATTATAGATCAAAACTTAGCGTATTTGAACAACAGGCTTACATATTATCTTGACAAACTAGGCTTGCCGCATCAAGTTCAGTTCCAAAACGATTTGTCAACTGAGATTACTCAGCTAGGACAAGACTTGGACTTTGATAACTTGAGTAGAGGCGAACGCAACAGGCTGATACTAGGCATGAGTTGGGCATTTAGAGATGTTTGGGAGTCATTGTATCAAGGAATCAACTTGTTGTTTATTGACGAGCTTATTGACAGTGGCATGGACACTGCTGGCGTTGAGTCAGCACTTGCCGTACTAAAGAAAATGGGCAGAGAACGCAGCAAAAATGTTTTCTTAATCTCACACAAAGACGAATTAATAGGTAGAGTTAATCATGTTATGAAAGTGATTAAAGAAAATGGCTTTACCTCATACGAAAACGATATTGACATTGTAGAATAATGAATGATACTCACGATCAAATAATGCAAGCTGTGCTGAGTTACTTGAAAGCTAGTGAAACATTTGAACGCAGACCAAGCGAAAGTACAAAACGCACTGCTCGAAGAGAACTAAGGCTGCTAATGGGATTAGCAAAGCAAAGGCAAGACGAAATAATAGACAAATATGAAAAACATATAACTGAAATACGAAATAATCGAGACACATAGGCATTTATTCAAAAAAGACAAACAAACAAAGGCAAGCAAATAACTAATGTATGCATTGGACATATAATGGTAAAGAAATAACTGAGATACCTGAAGAGTATGAAGGATTTGTTTATCTTATTACCAATCTCACTAACAATCAGAAGTACATAGGCAAAAAACTAGCAAAGTTTAAAACTACCAAGCCACCACTCAAAGGCAAAAAGAATAAACGTAGAGGCTACAAGGAAAGCGATTGGCGAACATACTATGGTAGTTCGGATAGACTAAACGCAGACGTAGCACAACTAGGCGAAGAAAACTTCACAAGAGAAATATTATACCTATGTAAAGGTAGAGGCGAAATGTCCTACATAGAGGCAAGAGAACAATTTGATAGGCGTGTACTTGAAACAGATGAATACTACAACGGTATCATTAATGTTAGAGTAGGCGGATCAGACAAACTCAAACAGGCATTGTTAGAACACAATATCCAGGCAAAGCAATCCAACACATAAGGTTGGCGGGCCAGATTGAAAACACCGCTGTGGAAAACGCTACCATATAGGAGCACACGTAACACATTGAGCGGCATCCGGTAGTAGGATGTTTGATTGATGTAGATAGATTGTTGGCTGTCAAAAAACTGCACATTACACATAAAAACTCTTTAGCAATAGGAACGAAGCGAGAGGTAGCTGGAAACAGCAATGTCGACGTAGGTTGGGAAAGGTCAGAGCCCATTGTGTAGCAGTATAATAAAAACCTACTTCCGATCTCGGCTAGTGATACTCACATAATGTTTGAGAGGACGGGACCATAAACAGGTTCCGTCTGACCAGATCAATCTACATAATATTAAATGCATATGCATAGCATATGCCTTGTTTATATATCATTAAACAAATATAAATGTGTTGAGTGCTAACGAAAACACAGTTGAACGTAGTTCAACTAATAAGTTATAAATACATTATGATAGTTGGAACAGTTCTATGAAACTAAGTGAAGTCACATTAAGAAAAACACATCTTATATTCGAAGATGAAACTGATACTCGGATGCCTGAGATTGATACCACTGCTGAGCTCGATGGTAAGACATACAAATGGCGTGGGCAAATGTGGACTGAGGTTAATCCTACCGGTGGCAATGGAAGACCTGCACCAACTGGAGTTGGCAGACAACTAACAGCTCAGTGGAGAACAAGCAATCCTATTACTCGAAGTGTGTTTAAACTAACACCTGGCGTACAACGACTTGCTGATGACAGATTCATGGTAACTCTGCCAGATACAACAACTGTAGTCAATACTACAACTCAAGCAGACGCAAATAAAATACAAGCAAGAGTTGACGATCTAAGCAACAAAACTCCTGCACAAATTTCAAACACTATTGATACAGAAATCCGAGATGGCAAACTTAGAGGTGATTTTAGAAGATCTTTTTCTCTTGGTAGAGCTATTAGAAATGCAACAGCAGCAGATTACGCAAATGTACAAAAAGCTCGAAGTAGTAGACTTGGTCGGCTTTTAGACAATCGAATGTTTAAAGTTGTACTAGGATTACTTGGAACAACAGCATCTATTGTAGGACCCTTCTGGGGAATGATGGTAGAAATTGAAAATATAAATCTAGAAATTGAACAAGCTGAACAATCTGGCGGTGACGTTCAAAGATTACAAGATATTAGAAACATACTTCAAGGACAACTAGTAGCTTATTATGCAGCTCAAGTAGCAAGATTGCTTACAAAAATTAGATTTGTAAGAGCACTCATGGCACCAATAAGAATGGCAGTTAGGGGCGGACAGTTGGCTACTGCACTCACTGGCGTTGGTGCTCCAGCTGCATTTTTAAGTATGATTGTCACTGAGGCATTGTGGATAGTAATACCACTGATTTTAAGTACATCGAGTATACAACGCTGGTTAGCAGAAATTATCGTTGACAGTACATTCAAAGATATCTTTGTTAATACAGGAAGAAGTCTAGAAAATATTACCAATCAAGCTAGTATTGCTCTTGACGGAAAATTTGGAACTGGCGCACTAGCTAAAGCAATATCAGGTTTTGATCCAAAAGAAACCGAAGCTGTTACTGGAGAGTACTACGGTGAAAGTGAATGGGCCAAGTTGGTATTTGGAACACTGTTGTTTCCGCCGAGTCAAAAAAGTAGATTGGTTCCTTACATACCACAAGGTAGAAGAGAAACACTGTTAACAGGTACGTTGGGCCTTAATCCTATTGACGCAGCTGATGCAACAGATACTGAAGGTGATACTCAACCTCAAGCAGCACCAGGTGCAAACTCCGAAACATCAAGCGAACCAGGTATGCCAATAAACCCAGATGCAGTTCCAGGACCTCAATAACTAGATCAACGGCATCTTTGAATTTTTAGTGTTTTCGATGTTGTCTTTGATAATGCTACTAATAATATCGTGATCTTCTAAATCTGTATCGTAGAGTAGTTGTTCAACCGAAAGCCCGCCACGCATATACCAACTCAATCGATATGCATTGTCTTTTATTTGTTTGATATTATTTTCAAAATCTTTGGCTAACGAAAGTATATCAGAGTCTTCTAGGCTCGTTAGCCTTGTACGAAAAAATCCGATGTGTCCAATGATATTCTAACACTATCTTCATGCTCGCATTCATTGCATTTTATTGATTCGGGTGCAAGTCTCCACTCCACTGTATTTTTTTCAATAACTTTTTTAAGTTCGTGAAATAAACCAACTTCAGCTTGCTCAAGAAACTCGTCTATTTCTTTTCTATCAGTTTCAACATGACCGTCTACTTCAACAGCAACAACTTGATCAAGTATTGCTTGGGCAACCAACACATTTATTTTATCAATAATCTCTTGTATAAACTTTTCTTTTTCAGCTTCCTCTGCAATTTTACTGACATTTAAATTTAACGCACGTTGGTATGCAGTTTGTTGTTTTTGTATGTTAGTCCATTGTTTGTAGCTTAATGGCTCAATATGCACAACAAAGTTTTCGTAATATACTTTGTCTTCAAACTCTTTTGTCGAAAAGTAATCTAAATATTTTTGTAGTTCAACTTCATATAGATTGTTAGCACCGCATTTTTTACATTTAGACGAAACATTCATTGTGTCTCCATACGAAGACATTCGTATTGCTATTAGTATTGCATCAAGATCCAACGTTTTTATAGCCCACGGATCTAATATAGCTGGAATACAGCTACTAATATTTTTTGCAGTTGCATCTCCGTTGATAAGTGCGTCTGGTGTTTTAAATAATATCTCATCACTGGCTGTCATACTAAACACAGCTAGATTGGTGTACGTGTTTTCAGCTAATACTTTTTCATTATACCATTTTCCGTTGCTAGGAATATTAAAATATAACTTGGGCTGTCTACGATATTTTTTTAGTGGACTTTCTGTTTTTTCCATGGGAGTTCCTATAAGGTAAATACTACTAGCTATATTTATTCTATAGTTAAGTAGGAGTTTAACGTTTTGGCAGAAGAAACAGCAGCAGGCGGCGGTCTAAATACATTATTAGGTACTCTCGGCACTGCATCAGGTGCAGCTGGAAAAGCCTTATCGGGTACTGCTAAAGCTGCGGTTGGCCTAGGTGGCGCACTTCTCACTGGACAGCAACAACTAAGTGCATATAGTGGTGCTATTGCAGCTAACACTGGATTGTTTGGAAATACTGTTGGCAAACTAGTTGACGGATTGTCTCAGTTTGCAGAAGCAAGTCTTGCCGAATATCAACAACTTACTAGTGTAGGTGCTACATTTGGAAAAGAAATAAAAGATGTAAAAGTATCAGCTGCTGAACTTGGATTAAGTGTTGAAGAAATGACAGGATTCTTAAAAAAGAATTCTGAATCTCTAAGAGCGTTTGGCGGCACAACAGATCTAGCTATTTCTAGATTTAAAGCAGTATCAACTACTATTCTTGATAGTGCAGAACTTGGTACTAAACTTCGACAGTTAGGATTTACAACAGCTGACATAAATGAAAATCTTGCCCTTTATGGCGAACTAAGTGATGCTAACAGTAGAACAGATAGAGCAAGTGTAGAACAACAAGCCGCTGCTGCTAAAAATCTAATGGTTGAACTAGATGGATTGTCAAAACTCACAGGCAAACAACGTGATGTTCTTGCAGACGAAATGAAAGAGCGTAGGCGTCAAGGTGATATTAATGCATTCTTATCAGGTAAAACTGCTGAAGAACAAACTGCATTTACTGACAAGTTAGTAGAGCTACAAAACACACTAGGTAAAGATGCTGCTGATGCATTTGTTGATATCGCTCTTAGAGGCGCACCAACTACTGAAGCAACACGTGGTGCAATGCTTGCAATGGGTCAAGGTGCTGACGACTTGTATGCTGCGGCTCAACAGTTTAATGCTGGCGATATTAGCAGTTTCCAAAGTAGTTTAGAAGCAGCAACTGGCGCAGCAATTGATTATCAAAACACAGAACAGTTTAGACAAACTGCAATGCTTGGCGGCATGAGTAATATATCAGGTGCATTTGCAGATGCAAGTGCTGCTGGATACAACTACAAAAACGCTGTTGATAGTGTTCGAGACGGCACTATGACATCTGAAGAAGCTAGAGAGCAGCTTGATGAACAAATACGCCAAGAGCAAGCTCGTCAGATGGAACAAACCACAGGTATATTTGACAAAACTATTGGCATACAAGAAGATTTGCGCAAACTAACAACAACAGTAATGGAAACTACTATTCCACACATTGAAAATGTTGCAGTTGCCGCATTAGATAAAATATCAGAAGTTATGCCTAATGCAGCAACTATTGCCAGTGAACTTGCAGGCGGCATCAACAACTTGTTTAATGCAGCAGAGTTTATGGATACTAACACAGAGGTAATAAGAAGCGGCCATAGAAACATTCTTGGTCAACTAGTACAAAACGGACAAAGTGCAACTTCTGATGCTGAAGCTTTAGGAGCAACTACAACTGCAACTGGAGAAGCTACTGATGCTACTATTCAAGGCACCGCAACAACTACACAAAACGATGTAGAAGCAGCACGAGCAGAAGTAGCAGAGGCAAACGCAGCTTTAGATACTTCTGTAGCAGAGTTAGCAACACTAACTCAACAAGGGCTTAATGCGCTAGATCCACCAGTTCGAGCAGCACGAGAAGCAGCCGAAGCCGCAAGAGCCAGAATTGCAGAAGCTGAAACCAATTTAAGTGAGACAATAGTAAACTCAATTGATGGATTGGCAGCTATACAATCCGAAACAATGAGTAAAGTTGCAAGATTTCAATCTAATCCATCACGATACACCGGCGGATTTGCAGAAGGCGGACGCATCGGCGCTAATGAATACGGCATGGTAGGTGAAGCTGGCCCTGAGTTTATTAGTGGTCCAGCTACTGTTATGAGTGCAAATACTAGTATGGGTGTTATGAAAAATCTCATGAAAGGTATTAAAAGCCTTGATAATAGTGTTCAAAACAACGGCGTAAATGGACAAAATACGATAAGTAATAATAATGTTGCAGAACAAATGAGTAATCTAATGGCAAGTAAGTTTGATACAATGATACAACAGTTGCAAACACTTGTAACTATAGAATCATCCTCGGTAAGTGCGCAACAAAAAACATTTAGAGCTACAAAGAGTTTACAGGGCAATATGCTGAAAGGTACAATATGAGTTGGAAAAAACATTTTACTCCAGTTCCTACAAGTGATAACACAAACGGAAGCTACAGTCCGTTTAGTCAAAAAGGATCTAGCGGCATGGGACCGGCCGCAGCTAACTATTCATCTCACTTGCCTGACGTTTATGTTGGCTCACCAAATCGTATTGAACGTTATAATCAATACAACACTATGGATAGTGATAGCGAAGTTAATGCTGCACTTGATATTCTAGCTGAATTTTGTACACAAAAAAACAACGACAACAAAACACACTTCCGTCTTGATTTTAAAGGCGCACCTACAAACAGCGAAGTACAAGTTATTGGACAGTATCTACAGCAATGGTGTAAACTAAACAAGTTTGAAACACGTATGTTTAGAACTATACGCAATACATTTAAATACGGCGATCAGTTCTTTATTAGAGATCCTGAAACACAAAAATTGTTTCATGTTGATCCTAGTCAAGTTACAAAAATTATTGTCAACGAAAGCGAAGGCAAGAAACCTGAACAGTATGTTGTAAAAAATCTAAACTTTGCATTTGGCGCATTAGAAGCAACACCTCTTAACACACAAAACAGTTATGGCCCTGGTGGTACAAATGGATATCAGCAAGTTCAACGAGGCACAGGTGTAGGAAATAATCATACACCAAGTGGCAACACTAGTAGATTTGCACAAGAACACGACGAAACATACATTGATGCACAACATGTTTTGCATTTGAGTTTAAGTGAAGGGTTAGATCAAAACTATCCTTTTGGTAATAGTTTGCTTGAAAGTATTTTTAAAGTATACAAGCAAAAGGAGTTATTAGAAGATGCGATTATTATCTATCGTGTACAACGTGCTCCTGAAAGAAGAGTATTCTACGTTGATGTGGGCAACATGCCTTCACACCTTGCTATGCAGTTTGTGGAACGTGTTAAAACTGAAATACATCAAAGACGTATCCCAAGTAAGACAGGTGGAGGTACAAATGTTATAGACAGTAGTTATAATCCACTGTCAATCAACGAAGATTACTTTTTCCCACAAACAGCAGAAGGGCGTGGATCTAAAGTTGAAACACTACCAGGCGGTACTAACTTAGGCGAGATTGATGATCTTAGATACTTTACTAACAAACTAGTACGAGGTCTGCGTATACCTAGTTCCTACTTGCCTACTGGCGCTGATGACGGTGCATCACAGTATAATGATGGACGAGTTGGCACAGCATACATTCAAGAGTTAAGATTTAACAAATATTGCGAACGTTTGCAAGATATGATGGCCGAAGATTTTAATAGTGAGTTTAAACTATTTTTGCAAAGTAAAGGTGCAAACATTGATTATGCAATGTTTGACTTACGATTAACACCGCCACAGAACTTTGCAGCATATAGACAAGCAGAACTAGACAACAATAGAATAAGCACATTTACAAGTATGGCAGCTGTTCCGTATATTTCAAATAGATTTGCACTTGAAAGATTCTTAGGATTAAGTGCAGAAGAAATAGCAGAGAACGAACGTTTATGGCGTGAAGAAAATGACGAAAACTTAACCGATCTTGTTACTGACGACATGGCAGGCGAAATGAGAGGAGCTGGATTAAGCGGCGCTGATCTTGCAGGCGACTTTGGCGGACTTGAAGACGAGTTAGGTGGAGATGAAGGCGGCATTGACGGCGGAACTGATACTGCACCCGAAACAAATACAGGAAACGAACTTGGCGGCGATGGCGCAGAACCAAATCCGGCACAAACGATATAAATACAATATGATACTTAGAGAACTATATTACTTCGACAGAGAAACAATGGAGCCTACTGAGGACAATACATACAATGCTGAAGATGACATCAGCATTGTTAAAGTTGATGACAATAGGAAAAGTAGATTATCTCTAAAAGATATTAATCGTGCCCGTAAAGCATCTGATACCCACACTGAACAAAAAGCCAAGGATCTTAATTATGTTAGACAAATGTACGGTCTAGCAGCACAAGCAGCCGCCGGCGGGATCTAATGTCAAATAAAATAGCTTTTGTACTTGGAAACGGTACTAGCCGTTCTGTAATCAACTTACATAACTTAAAAGCAAAAGGCACAACCTATGGTTGTAATGGATTGTATAGAGAATTTGTGCCAGATCATTTAGTATGTGTTGATACTAAAATGATTATCGAAATTAGCGAAACTGAATATCACCTAAAATATAATGTTCATTCAAACCGAAATAAACTAACGGAACGAACACCTAATATTAATATTATGAATCCAAACAAAGGATGGAGTAGTGGTCCAACAGCATTGCTACTAGCAAGTCAGCACGATCATAAAGAAATATATATACTAGGATTTGACTATGTAGGTTTAGGAAAAGATAATCAGCTAGTTAATAATATATATGCAGGTAGTAGGAACTATAAGAACGTTAACGACAGAGCAACGTATTATGGAAACTGGCAAAGACAAACAATGATGTGTATAAATCAGCATCCAAAGACTAAATACTACCGAGTACTAAGCTCAATAGAAGATTATATTCCGGATCATTTAAAGGATTTAAGTAATCTATCGCATATAACATATGAGGAATTTAATAAAATTCTTTAATAAAAAATAAAATGGGCCGTTTTGAGCCCATTTTCAGCGTATATTTTAAATAAAGTGTAAATATAATAGACAGCCTTGACAATAAAGGAGAATGACATGACTGATCGCAACAAGTTTGAAGAAATGCTTGAGCGTCTTGTAAATGAAGACAAAGAAGGTGCAGAAGCATTGTTCCACGAAATCGTAGTGGAAAAATCAAGAGATATTTATGAATCACTACTAGAAGATGAAGAAGTTGAAGAAACAACTGATGAAGAAGTAGATGAAGCAACTGATGAAGACCTAGATGAATCAGATGAAGACTTAGACGAGTCTGATGATGAAGACCTAGATGAATCAGATGAAGACCTAGAAGAAACAACTGATGAAGAAGTTGAAGAAGGTTTCTTTGGTGAAGGTGACCCAGCAGACGAGCTAGGCATGGACATCGAAATGCCAGGCGCAGACGATGCCGAAGGTGAAATGGACATGGACATGGGCGGCGATGACGCAGACATGGGCATGGGCGACGAAGAAGGTGACGTAGAAGATCGTGTTGCTGACTTAGAAGACGAGCTAGAAGCATTAAAAGCAGAATTTGAAGCCATGATGGGCGACGAAGAAGGCGATGAAGGCGGAATGGACATGGACATGGACATGGGCGGCGATGACGCAGACATGGATATGGGCAGCGAAGAAGAGCCAGAAGAAGAATCTTATGCATTTGAAGCAGACGAAGAAGTTGAAGAAGCTACTGACAAAGAAGTAGAAGAATCAAAAACTGCAAAGTCAGCAAGTGAAGTAATGCGTGAATATGCAGACAAAGTAGCACCAGCTAAAATGGGCGACAACGGCGCAAACGCAAAATCACCAACAGCAAAACCAAATAACATGGGCGGCACAAGTGCTAACATAGTTAAAGGTGGCGACGGCGGAACAGGCGGAACACAAGGTGGTCTAGCTGCTCCAACAGCAAAGCCAATGAATACCAAGAACGTAAATGTTCCTGGTGCTAAAGGGGCGACAAAAATGTCAAACCAACCCGGC
>Ga0233432_10004755_pt1 | contig 11970 bp, 2 predicted proteins | sample SI_122_August201_6_FD_179870 | JGI IMG/M metagenome (GOLD analysis project Ga0233432, IMG submission 179870) | Seawater microbial communities from Saanich Inlet, British Columbia, Canada - SI_122_August2016_10_MG | ecosystem: Environmental > Aquatic > Marine > Inlet | place: Canada: British...
AGGGTTCATCGTTACTGTAAATATAAGTTCAGCAACTCCATTTTCATCTGTGTCATCTGATTCTGCTGATAAGACACCCAGTCCTCCATGGTTATCACCGCCATCTCCACCTGTACTATCAAGTGCAGTGTTATCAGTAGAAGGATCATCAACATCAAAGGTTTTAAAATAAAGAGTTACATTTTCAAATTTCGGGGAGATCGTTACTTCTACTTTTACTTTTTTTCTATCTATACTACCAGATTGCTTGCCTGGATAAATTCGTATTCCACCTCCTGTGTTAGGATTATCATCTAATGCACTATCTATTGCAACCCACTCTACTTTTTCAATTTTTAACAATCTAACATGTTCACTATGTCCTGTTGGGTCAACAATTTCATAATCCCCTACAGGAGCATCCTTAATTGGTAGAACTTGAAATTCAATACCATCATCTTTTGGAACTGTTATCACTTGTTCAAAAACAGCCAAAATATTAGGTGGATTTGCACTCCCATCTTTATATCTTAATGTCCAAACATCTGGAGAAGTTCCAATATCAAGTCCTAATTTATTTAAACCTGCCGAAAGTATTTGATATTTAGAAGGAGAAAGCTCTGGATTTGTGACAATCGGTTCAGCAGAAAACCCTTCATGGTCTCCTGAATTATTAACTGTAATAGTACTCCCAATGAGACTCACAACTGTTAATTTAAATTCAACTTCTGAACTACCACATACAGCTTTTATAATCACATCATCTTCAGCTGACGAAACGAAATCATCTGCTTGTACCCAAACTGCTGTTTTTCCTGTACTATCTGTAAAACTACCTGCTCCAACAGGTGTAACCTCCCAAGTTATAATTGCATCTGCTTCAGCATCAGTTATAGTTGAACTTAATGTAGCAGTAAGATCCAAACTCTGCCCTTGATTCTTACAAAGTATACCTTCAGTCACTACAGCTTCACTAGTCGCATTCGTTTTCACCGCACTAACACTACTAACCTCCACCACAGTAACACTCTTCCTTGCAATTCTACCACCACAATCAGCAACGATGACATAATTACCAGCTTTTTGAAATGTTATTGGAACCGTTTCTGTCGTCGTAGCTCCTAACATTACTTCACTCGTAACGGTATTTGAAACGCCATTCGTGATGGTGTCGAATGGAACATTTGGTCCTTCTTCATCGGTATACGATTTAACTTTCCAATTATAACTTGAGGGTGAGTCAGATGAAACAGCGGTGTAATCGATGGCTACGCCAACACAGACTGGAGAATCACCTGTTATACTTGTTACGGCACAGTTTGGATTATCTGGTGTTTCAGGTATAGTTTCAGCACTAAACAACACTCCACTCATAGCTACCACCATACAACATACCCCAATGAAACTAACTAGATAATAACAACTATACTTTTTCATCAATCTTCCTATATATTAATCTTAATAATTTTAACTGCTTCAATTGCAGCATTTCTTAAAAATTTATTCGTTTTGCCTTTAACAATATCGTTTAACAAATCAATATCTTCTTCTTCTCCGATCAATCCAAGCGAATGAATCGCTGCTACTTTTACAACGGTATTTTTCCCATTAACGACCTGATCTCTTAAAGTAGGTAAAGACGTTTTTACTTTTAATTGGCCAAGTAAAGAAAGAGCGGAGATTTGGTTTTCTTTATTTGAATTGATCCCTTTGGCTAAATCGTGTGCTGCTTTTTTTAACACATCGTTATCAAATTTAGGGTGCTCTTTTTGTAATCTCACCATATTCATGAGAGCTGTTCCTGCTACATCAGTCTCTGTGTCCTTGAGCCCTTCGTAAAAACTTTCTTCAAGTTTTTCTCGCATGGATATTCTTGTTTCATAAGCTAAACCTAGGTGTTGCATGAGGTAACCTCTTACTGGGCCAGCAATAGAGGTGTCTTGTGAAAAGGATATCATTTGGGTTACAACTTCTTCAACCATGTCCTCTCTTTGTTCTAAAATCATCATCACTCTATCTAAAACAGCTAAATCCATGACTGATTCTGATGGTCCTTCTTTTATATAATTAAAAAGGGACTGCACTTCTTCTTCAGTTAGATTGATTCCTAAATGTGATATTGCACGGCTTCTTTGCCATACATTTGGCATTTCGCCTTTTTCATTCAACCATAAGTCATTAAGACGCTTCGATCCGCCTTTATATATTTTTGATACTGATTTTTTTATCGATTTTGGCTTTGCTATAGGCTCCGGCTTCTTCATCTCAATGGTTACTTCGAGCAAAGGTTTTAGGGCTTTTAGATTGTTTTTGTTCTCACTTACATCATTTCGGGTTGGATTGTGATTTTTATTAGCTACGAATTTTTTATCACTCTTTCTCAAGGCTGCACTATCATTTAGACCATTCACAGCAGACTTGGACTCTTCTAATACTAATAAGACTCCCAAACCCACTGAAAAAATCAGTATGAATAAATAGATTAAACGCGATCGCATTAAATTAATAAACCCTTTTAACGTAGATACCATTGTCATACCAGTAAATATGGTGACATGCTGCTGTATGAGATATGCCTGGACCTTTCAAAAAGGTTAAAACATTTTTATGAAGTTGATCGAAATCAGATTTCGTTAGTGTTTTTGAGATAGAACCATCGCTAAACGTAACGCCTGGTAAAAATATGTCGACTCTTAGTAACATTTCTTCTGTGATTGGGTTGGCCACTAACCATAAATCCGTTACTTTTGTACCGTCTTCAAGTACATCCGATACATAAAAATTAGCTTGACCAGCTCCTGCGACCATGACACCTTGAATCTTTAATGCTCCAAGAATGGGTCCCTTTTCATATAGTCTTGCTAATACTTTATGGCCAATGACTAATGATTCAGTTATGGAAACATTGTTTGCATTGCTTTCAATCCATGATGAAATACCTGCGTCGGCATCGTAAACAGCACCAGCGGGTAAATAATTCATTAAACCTACTTCTCTTGCAACACCAGTTAAAACGGGAACAGGGGCTGTTGGCAAATTGATCTCCACAACATTGACGGTGAGTGTTTTTATTTGAGCGACACCGAATCTATCTGTGTATTCAGCTGTTACTTCATTTTCACCAGCGATATTGAATGTATAAGGTAAAGAAGTATTAGCAGATACGTTGATTGTTACACCTAAAATACTAATCGTGCCAGCATTGTATGATCCAACTGGATTAGGGTTTAATAAAAGTGCATCACCTAAACGGATTTTAATCTCAGCAGCACTTGGAATATGCGTTGCAGTCCAGGTTAGGGATTTATTGACACTATAAACATTATTTTGGAAGGATACATTAAAGTGTGTGCTTGTATTTGAGCTTAAATGAATGTTTGCATACCAGTTTCCATTAATAGCTGAGTTAACAGTTTCACCACTACTGATTGACATGAAGTTAGTGAATTGACCTGAACCTTCTAAACACACTGGCGATGTTAGGCTTGTTGTAACATCTGACACGGTGCAGACTTGATTCCATTTTGCTTCAATCCAGTCCTTAACTCCATTAACATTTAAATCTTCTCCAGCAAGTGAACTAAAACTCAATGCTTTAATCAGTAGTTGCCTTTCATGAAGAGCATTGTTCCAAACAATTTTTACCGAGTGATTCCCAGCTTTTAAGTATGGTAAATACCACGTTTTTCGCGTTTGGTTTCTTCTTACGCTTAAGTCACATGTATCGCTAAAGCCACTTCGAATTTTTTGAAGTGCATCAAAATTTGGAATAGCTGACCAACTACCTTCGTAATAAGACCAATTCAATTTACCGTGTAGGTCTACCAAATTGAGTTCACGGTATGCAAAGGATGGTCCAGAAAGGGATACGTTTAGACTATCTGTTGCTGCTTGCTCAAAGTAGCGCACTGAAATCGTGTGTACACCAACGGCCAACACTACATTACCGCTCATTTCTTGTATACCGTGTAATCCATCATTATCAACAACCAATTGACCGTTGACCAACAGTTGACTGCCGCCATCAGAGTTGAGTTTGAATGAGTACAAACCCGCTTCATCAACATTGATACTGCCATCGAATTTCATGCCGTAGTTGTCTTCGTTATGACTTACATCATCGGTTATATTTAGAGTGTTGATATATTGATCATCAACATAAACCGAACAATTGAACAATTTGCCAATATCTGAGGCTCTTGCACCTCCGCCTAGAATATTTAAGAAATACATATCATCCGTCGTTGTATTAAAATGATAAAGCAATTCTCCACCGAATTCTTGACTTTTAACACCGTTTTCTTGTGCAACCCATTGACCCACTGTGGTTGTGTAATCAATTCCATTAATACTAAAACTTTCTGTGTATTCACCATTTGATAAACTTTCGATATAATCGTTAATGCCATCGCCATCGCTATCGAATGTTAAAGCACTGGTTCCGTGATGGACTATTTCTTCGTAGTCGGATAAGTTATCGTTATCGCTATCTGAATCCAAGGCATTGGTTGAGTGAATGACAATTTCTTCGTAATCAGATAAGCCATCTAAATCACTGTCGGCGTTTAGGTGGTCTGTGTTGTGAATATTCTGCTCGTCGTTATCGCTTAAACCATCGCCATCGTAATCGGCTATAGTTTGTGTAGCCTGCAACTCTGTTGTACCGTGGAATAATTTTTTTGCGGGTATTACTTCATCAAAGATAGAGTTTTTCCAATTTAATGTGAGTCTTGCGTTTGCCGTGTTGTTGAATCCATCTATTTTTATTTTATAAATACCTTTTTCTAAATAAATTGCATATTCAGCACTAGTATCGGTTGTTGATGCATTCACGATGACCGGCAATTGCATATCGTTGATATAAAAATTCGAAACAACAGACCCTTTTGTGCTTAAAGTAAAGGTGTATGTATCGGGCTTAGTAACAGCTAAATATGAATCAACTTTGATAGATGTGTATGGATCATCGATTTTAAAGTTTAAAGCGTCGTTTCGTGCTTCGTGTAATTTAATTCCATATCCACTTGTATCTGGGAGAGATTCTTGGAAGGTTGATATGCCACCTGAAGTCGAATGAAGAACGGTGTAGGTATAACCTTGTCCTGTTGAACCAACGACTTCTGCAGGGGCTACAAAAATATTAAAATCCCTTATTTGAGATTCAAGTAAAGCACCCCATGTTTGTTTAGTGATCGCTCTTACTGTTGTATTTTCGGTTAGTGCGATAGGGCTAGCGTATACTGGTGAGCCTGAGGTAGGGGCTGATCCGTCGATGGTATAATGGATCACAGTATCGTGTGTTGATTTTAATGTTACACTACCACCTGTTTTAGGCAATACTAATAAATCTAGGGTTGTGTGATGCCAGCTATCTGCGAACAATTGAGCTGTAGGTGGTTCTTTAGAAAACACTGCTACAGAAACTCTTTCAGCGCTATGACTTCTTTCGGAATCTAAAAAGGTATCTTCATCAATCGCAAGATTAAACTGGCTATCAACTAGAGGCGTACTAAATTGGTTGCCGTAAATAACAGGGAAACCTAAATTGTTGTCTCGGATACCAGCTATAGATAAGGAAATATTTTCAAGGCTTCCGCTGCGTACATTAAGTGAGCTTGCTCCAGAATCCATCCCTTTAACTGCTAATTCACTGTGATAAACTTCGAGGTAACTATCGTTTAATAGGTAAGTGCCTGCTAATATAATAATAATGTGAATTTTTTCAGAAGGACGTATGGTATTTACATCTTCACCAACCGACCTGCCATATTTTGCTTGCAGGTGGGTTGTTCTATTTTCTAATTTTACTCCATGAGAATAAAAAGTTTGAAACGCTGGCTCGGTGTTAGAAGTGATAGATACCTGACCAAATACCACAGGACGAGGATAATATACTTTAAAATTTTGTGTGAACATATTCTCATAGGTACTTGCGTACTCAGAATCCATTTCATAGGCTACGTACTGAATACCTGATCGATTCGTTCTATAATAGCCTTTTTGCATAGCCATATACGAGACTTGAGTGGGTGCAACACTTGCATTTGTGTTTCCTGAAACCATTCTAACTTCAAAACCCGTCGCAGTGACGTTTCTTGTAACAGGTGCACAGGGTGCGTGCAAATTGTTGTAAATCGGAGTACAAACTAAAATCGTATTGCTTGCTACGTTTACAGAATCAAAACTAACGCTTTTCCATTCGTGTGTAACATCTTCAACGAAGCCTGTTTCAATGAAAGGTTGAATGGTATCAACAACCGTGATGGAACCGAATTTCTCAATTTCAAAAGCATCCGAAACACCGTCATTATCCGTATCCACATCGACGGGTTCAGCAACAGGTAGTGCTACTTTGTAGGGATGATCAGCGGGAAGGTTAGCAACTAGTCCCCATTTCCAAGCTAGATAGCCTTCCATTTTCTGACGAGTTTCTGTGCTGATTGTGCCCGTAACAACCACTATTTCAGCAATATCGCCATCATAGGTCCACCAATTCAGATCATAACCACCTATTCTTAAGGGTTGCGTGATATCTGTGATGGAAGTAACAGGATTCGTATTTTGTCCGAAATTTTCTCCGTTCATCCATAGTTGAGAACCCGGGTTTTTAACTTGAGTAACAGATAGAAGAGCCTCTAGAGTTGGGCTACTTGTATATTCCCAACTTGATTCAGTCGAACTTTCAACAGCCCATGTTGTTAAACTTGTGCCCCTACCAATTTGAAAATCCCCATTGCCAGGGTTATCTGTGCTCATCATGAATCGATTGTAAGAAAAATATGAATAAGAATCGGTCACTGCAAAGACAGTGAACTCGGTATTGTTAAGCCAAGTTGCTCCTAGTTCCGTTTTCATTTGTTGAGTGTAACCATCAAAATTAATAACTTTTAAACCGTTCAATCCAGTCATTTTTAATGTAGGTTTAAGTGAAGCATCATCTTGTACCATATCGTGATCACTCCCGCTTTTATCTTTCCATTCACTAACAGCACCATTGGATTCTGTTATCGTACTGTCATCGTCAGCATCTAACCATAGCTTAGATGAGATCTCAGCAGGAGTCCAAATTAACGTATTGCCTGTGCCAGTTGCATACAACTCTGTCACATTGATTGAGCTCATTAAAGCTATGATTGTGAACAAAGATAGGATTACGATTTTTGATTCGTGTGTTTGTTTTCTTGGATTCATTTTTGGATTGGATAAACGATGGATATAGTTTTTGATACTGAATTTTTTAATATTAATAATTTAAAACATTAATACTAATTATGTTCGGTTCGTCAAATCGTTTAATAAACCTGGCTTTGACACGACAAGACTTAGAATATCTACCTAAAATAGCACACAATCAAAGCATATCAACCTTTTGAAAGATAGTTAACGACAAAATCATATTGAATTGATGCCCCTTTGATATAAAATATACAAATTTCAGAGGTAAATATACAAAAATATAATTCGTATTAAATTATATTTTTAAATAATTGAGGTATAACTTGGCATACAACTAACATAGGAAAGATTAATTTTATCGCGTATCTGTAAAATAAGATAACAATTTATTTTATTTATTAGATGCAACGGAAATACTTGCCTAACATTTGTGAAACCTTAACCCTATATCCATGAGCTTGCTCGTAGTGATTACGTTAATAACAAAGATAACGTCGAAATCATCGGGAATAGTGGAACTGGAAAAACACATATTACTACCAGTCTAGGGATTAAAGATTGCCACTAAAAATATTCTGTATTGTTTTATACAGCACTTGCTCGTGAATTAATGGAACCACATGACGACAGAACACTACAGAGAACATTTAAAAAGCTAATGCGAGTAAAACTCTTAATTATATATGAGCTTGAGTACGTTCCCTTAAACAAAATCTACAGTAGAACTATTTTTTGAGGTATTTAGTCAAAGATATGAACAAGGTTCAATTATGCTGACAAGTAATTGAACCTTTAATGAATGGACACAAACCTTCGGAACTAAAGAATCACGGGGGCATTATTGGATAGATTGACTCATCATGTTCATATTGTAGAAATTAATGGCGAAAGTTATCGGCTGAAAAATAAAAAAATGTAGGATGTCTACAGAATCACGCTATTGTAAAAAGGTGATTCAGGAGTATCGTTTGTTCAAAAATGGTAAACTTTTACTCCAGTGTTGGAAATTGGTTTGACTCCACAATGACTGGATTTGTCAATTCTACATTTGCAGAAGATGAAACGTTTGCAGACCAAGACAAGGCCGTATTTCTATACTGGTAATCACCATTTAGATATAAAGATATATCATCCCCGTTCAAAGTTACAGCTAAATGATACCAGGTGTTCGCTGATAAACTAACAGGCAAACCTGTTGTCACATAGGTATTATCAGACAATTGATGGTAAGCAGCCTAATGAAGAAAGTCATTTCCACTCACCCAAACAAAGCCCGCAACACCGGAAACATCAGGTTCATCGGTAATACATAATTAAATAGGTAGCTGTTCCCGGATATGTTGAAAATATTTTTTTGATACAGTAGCAAGAAAAGCTTAAAGATAAAAGATTATTTCAAAAAACATCCTCCACCACCTCCAGCAGCAGATTCATTTAAAAACTCGGCAATATTATTCACTGGACTCGTATCAATTTCTAAGTTTGTAGCACTACTCTGTGTTGAGTGACTACTTTCAGTCTGTGCTATATTATACACCTCCGTCGATGCTTTGCTCAAAGCATTATCCTTTGATACAAAAATAAAATGATATACATAAGCACCGCCTGTATTGTTACTAATGCTTATCGATTGATTAGTAGATGCCAGCATAGCTTTTTGGAGTATTGTTGCCGACAAATCTATTTTAGCACCAATCAGTTCTAGATCACTGGTACTAAAACTCTCTTCGAGAACATACAATGATTTAAATTTTCTGAATTCTGCACTTATTGGCAAAATAAAACTTAAAGTAAGTGAATCTAATATCTCAGTATCTTTATTTGTGAATAATAAGTCAGAAATATCAATATCAGGCAATGATTCTAAATCAGCTATCGATTTGAGACCATCAACTAAATAAGTTTCTACACGACCATCAAGCCCAGCTTTAATATTGCTCTCATAATTTGCTAAGTCACTATTTTGAGGATTTGTTTTATTTAATGCTTCAACATCACTTTGAGCTAAATTATATTTTTTATTTGCCAAATAAGAACCAATTCGATAGCTTAAGATTTTTTCTTTTTCAATTAAAGCATTCCTATTTTCTGGTTCATAAAGCAATATTTCTTCTAATTTTTCTAAGGCTCTATCAAATTTATGATATCTTGACAAATCTGCTGCTTCTTTAATTATTTTATCGAATTTTAGTATTTCAATTATCGTCAATTTCATACTATACGCGTCATTGTGTTCTGGGTTATGCGAAAGTAGAGTATTAATATCGAATAATGCTAATTTATATTGACCTAATGAACTAAAATTGATTGCCCTACTGTACAAAGCAACCTCTTTGAGCATCAAAGCATTGAGGTGTTTTGGCTCTAAAACTAACAATAAATTAATTTTTAATAAACCTTTGTTAAAATCATTATTCAAAATCAAAGTCTCAGCTTCCAGATATAAATCAATAATACTTATTAGGTTTTTAATAACTAACAGTTGTTTCTTGGCCTCATTGTGTTCTCCTTTTATTATTAGAATTTTTGAGATATCTTTTAGTGCCAATTCGTAATTCTCATTACTCATGCTTTCTAACATACGCAAAGAATATACTTCGACCATTTTCTCTCGCAATAAAACTTCAGGAAAAGATAATACAAATATAGCTTCAAGCTTTTCAATTGCCTCTGAATACAATTTATTAGAAATATAACTCAAAGCCTCTTTGTATTTATTGATATTGCCTATTTTCTTTTGAGTTAATTTTGATAATTCGTGACCTTCTATTGGAATGGTTTTAAGTTTCAATAATGACTTTTCTAAAGAATCTAAGCTCAAATCATTTAGCAGAACTGTCGACATATAAAATACAGCTTGTATTTCTGTTTCACTAAGCTGTATGTTTTTTGAAGATTCAGAAGTTTCATTGCTATTATCAACACTGTTGTCTGAATTATTATCAATATTATTGACCAATAGCTCATATTCAGCTACAACATTGATATCCATTCTTATTTTGTCAAAGGTTTTATCCCAACCCACAAACTGGTAGCCCGCATGTGGAATAATAATTGGTGCATTTGCAATACCATTGTATTTCATTTGTTGAGTTAAATAACCACCAGCGATTCTTAAACCATGTGAATTTTCATCAAACGTTACATTATATACATTTAATATATATTTAGCTGTTATGGTTAAATTTGTTGAGACTGAGCTAGATTCTATATCCCAGCCAATAAAAGTATTCCCCGTTTGTGCTATTACTATAGGTTCTATGTATGGTTTACCATGAACTATGAATTGTGTTAAATTACCTCCACCTGCGTATATTCCATCAACACCTAATAGAAAGTCCACTTCATGTACACGTTGACTGTATTGAGCTGTTATAGTTAAAGTAGCAGTAATGTTTTTATAATTAACATCCCAACCAGTAAATACATAACCTGACTTTGCTGTTATTATTGGTGCAACTGCATTCTCTCCGTGATTTATGACTTGAGATAGAGCTCCACCTGAATCACGAAATCCGTTAACACCTTCTGCAAAAGTAACCGTGTAACTATTTACGATAAAGTTAGCAAAGATGGATAAATTACCTGATATATTTTTATCTATACGCGTTGCATTGGTTTCACCATCACTCCATTGATCAAAGTTGTAACCTATATGAGAAACTGCTTTAACCTGGCTACCACTATCTCCGTGTATGATGGTTTGCAAAGTATTACCGTTTATATTCCCACCAGCTGTTACTTGGTAATGTAATTTGTAACTTGGAGTTTCCGTCCAATGAGCATACAGAATAATATTAGCATTTGCTTTGTATGGTGCACCTTCTGAATAAATTTGACCACTTCCATTGGCTGAGCTATTCCAGCCCACAAACGATTTGTCATGCTTGTTAAGTGTTCCGACTGACGCCAGTGGCAGGTCAACTCCGTAGATTTTAATTTTATTCTCCGGCACGGAACCACTGTCACTGCCATTACTTTTGTAAACAACAGTATAAGTGGTTACAATAAAATTTGCACTATAGCTAAGGTTCGACATAATATTTTTATCTATACGCGTTGCATTGGTTTCACCATCACTCCATTGATCAAAGTTGTAACCTAGAAAAGGTGTTGCAGTTACTGTGCTACCACTATCTCCATAAATAATCGTCTGATTACTCGAACCACTAATATTCCCCCCTAACCCAGCTTTGTAGTTTAAGCTTAAAGTTGGTAATTTTGACCATTGAGCATATAGAATCATATTCGAGTTGGCGGTGTAATTTGCACCATTTGAATATGAAATACCGCTGCCATTGGCAGCAATATTCCAGCCCATAAACTCTTCGCCAGTTTTTAAAAGTGTTCCGATTGATGCTAGTTTAAGATCAACACTATGAGTTTTAATTTGATCCTCCGGAGCTTTGCCCTCATCACTCCCATTATGGTCATAAGAGATAACATAGGTTTTGGCCCTAAAGTTTGCTTTTATTATCATTGCTGAAGGCAGCATTGTGAGAGTCGTTGCTACATTGTTTATATCAGCAATAGTCTCAACGTTTCCTGTCCAATTTATAAAGATATAGTGTTTTGGTACCGTTGCTATTATGGGCACAAGGCTATTTTCAAAGTAATTACCACTACCCACTCCATTGCTTAAAATAAGTTCATAAAGAGGATGGTTAGTCCACTGAGCTATCAAAGTTATATTAGAGGATAGCATCGTTGCTGGAATTGAAGGATTCCAACCTATAAATGTATAACCCTCACGTGTTGGATCAGTTGGGACTGGAATAGATGAGTTAAAGCTTTGGGTGATGTCAGCAACGGCAG
>Ga0233432_10004760_pt1 | contig 11963 bp, 10 predicted proteins | sample SI_122_August201_6_FD_179870 | JGI IMG/M metagenome (GOLD analysis project Ga0233432, IMG submission 179870) | Seawater microbial communities from Saanich Inlet, British Columbia, Canada - SI_122_August2016_10_MG | ecosystem: Environmental > Aquatic > Marine > Inlet | place: Canada: British...
TCCGTCCAGACATTCTACAGGATCCGATTCCCCCGTCACAAAACTGTAATCCATCACTGCATCGCCCTTCACGAGCACGGAGTCAGCCGGCACCAGATCTCCGAGACGCAATATCAGCTTATCCCCCCTGCGGATTTCTGATACGGAAACAATCCTTTCCCTTCCTTGCTCAACCCGTATCACCGACAAGGGGAAGAATGATCGAAAATCCCGATCAAACGATAGCCGGTCATAGGTCTTTTGCTGAAATATTCTTCCACACAACAAAAAGAACACCAAGCCACACAAGGAATCCAAATATCCTTCACCTGCTCCAGTGATGACTTCGAAGAGACTCTGAGCAAATAAAGCTGCCAGACCCAGCGCAATGGGAAGTTCAATGGTCAACATGCGACGCTTCCAACAACGGTAAGCCGATTGCCAGTAGTCGCTGGCGCTGTAGAAAACCACAGGCAGTGAAATCAGTAAGCTCAACCATCTAAAAAACTGCTGGAATCCAGCACCGTTCCACTCGTTCATGCCAAAATAGGCAGGAAGACTGAAAAGCATGATATTTCCGAAAGCAAAACCAGCCACCCCCAGTTGCAGGTGAATCCGCTTGAATGTTGGTGCCTGCCTTGGAGTAGATTGATCCGCCCACTTGAGTTCAGGTTGATAGCCCATTCGGGCCAGTAAAGCGACCAGTGTGCTCAGGGACACTTTTTCATGATCAAAAGTGATGCGAACTTCTTTGCGTGGGAAGTTGACTTTGGACTCACCCACACCTTCCTGCAGGCGGTAGAGATTCTCAAGAAGCCAGACACATGCAACACAATGTATGGAGGGAATGGAGAAAGTTACTATCGAGTGATTTGATTGATGGAAGTCCAGCAAACTGTCAAGAACAGCTGGGTCATCAAGGTATGAAAACTCATTGAGGGCATGATCATGTTCAATGCGAATGCCAGAATGGGGCTTAATCTGATAATAATTACTGAGACCACTTTCGTGCAGAAGGTCGTACACGATCGCACACCCATGACAGCAAAATACCTTACCATCTTTTCTGCCCGAAGCATCCCTGCATATCGTTCCGCAGTGAAAACAAGATTCGAGTATCGTTTCCGATGCGTCAAAATCAGTCGTATTATGAATTGTGGCAAAAAGTGACATTGAAAGTTTGAGAACAGACAAACCCTCCACCTAGTCGCCGGCATGCTAGATTGGTAACCACTGGAAGATGAACCATACACCAGCAGATTAGTCTTGGTCGTGCCCGACGTCTTACACTTTATTGCTATTCGGTGGACAATTTTTGAGGTTTGAGCTTCACGCAATAATGCACGCGGAAATGAACCTTGAGAGTTGGGTTTGCAGTAGACCACCAACCAAGGTCACTTGACTTGCCAGCGGCACTCTTTCGTCACTTTCGCCTGTCATGACATTCAGGTTCAAATGCTTTAATTCATGACGGAAAATAATGTGTCCCATGCCATGCCGAATCTGTGGTGGCAAACGTTTTCATCAGGAAGCTAAGCAACCATGTCACACCATGTGGGGACATGGCCTTTATGGAACAACGGCAACTATCATTGAGCAAATCGAGACTGTCTCGATTCGGACGCTACGGCAGGTTGCTTGGTTGCTGAAAATTCCGAAGGGTCAATGTTTGAGGGGAAATTGCAATGACACACAGCATTAGCCAATTTTGGTGTAATGATCATCAATATTTGTAGAGCGGATGTATCAGGCGCCCTGCATCCTGACAGCAAGTCAACCATCGTTACCTGATGAATGGTTCAACAAATCGAAAAAAAATCTAACAAACCCATTCCATGACCATCACAACCTTGACTATTGTCATCATCGCAGCTTCATTGCCACACAGCTTTTTATTGATCGCACGACACTTTCAGGGAAAAGAACTAGCCGCTGAATCTTCTGAATAAATCTGTCAACTGCTTGATCAGGCATCCAGATCACAAACTTGAATCCCATGGCGCAATGAAGTCATGGGATCATCCCAGGTAGGGATGAACTCATGCGCAAGGAACCCCTGATATCCGGTTTTCAGGATTTCATGGATCACGGCCGGGTAATTGATTTCCTGGGTTTGATCCAATTCACCGCGACCGGGATTCCCCGCAGTGTGGTAATGCCCTATCATCGGATGATAGCGGCGAATGCGACGGATTACATCACCGTTCATGACGGATACGTGGTAGATATCAAACAGCAGTTTGAAATGGTTCGACCCAATTTGCCGAATCATATCAACACAAAAATCCACATCATCTCCAAAATACCCGGGGTGTCCCTTCATCGGATGCGAATCATCACGGGAATTCAGGTGCTCAAGCACCAGGGTGATTCCCTTGGACTCTGCCAATGGCAACACTTCCTTCCATGTCTCCACGCAGCGCTGAGCCGCGGCTTCGTCATCCATGCCCTCATAACGCATCCCTGTAAATGTGATGACATTTTTGGCGCCAATATCCGATGCGGTTTCAATGGATCGACGCAATCCTTGCACAACTTTGTCATGAAATTTGGGATTGCAGGGTCCTTCGCGAAATCCGTGACCGCCTGAAACAAGCGAAATTTTTAAGCCTGCATCCATTGCCTCCTTATACGAAGATTGAGATATACCCTCAATGCCTTCTAGTCCCATTGCCTTCCCCTGCCGGATCAAATCACTCGTCGGCATGGGATTAAAACACCACCCCATCACCGAGTGTCGAACAGGGCCGCCTCTTGCTTTATACTCGGGGTTCATGCGTGAGCGGGACATTTGAGCGGAAAGTTGGGAAGGCATGCCTGAAGAAACCAGGCACCCGGCTCCTGCCAGGGCAGCGCTGCGAATAAATTGGCGGCGAGTAAATTTCATAGCTGATTACCCTCAAACCATAATAGGAATCAACCACTCGAGCCAACGTAATTCTCGACCTAACACCTTCAGAATAGCGGTTCATTGTTTAGAAACAACGAAGTTAGTAAGCAATACTTTGTGACTTGAAACCAAAGCCAAGCACACCTTTTGTGAAATATAGTCAAACAAGGGAGTAAACCTAAAACGCAAACCTGATATACATAAAATGCAAATCAGGCATACATAAACCGCACAGACAACAGGCCTCTCCCTCATAGCAACGAACAGGAATCAAAAAACGTTTCTTATTCCTATTCAGTTAGTTAGATACGTTAAATGAATTTTGGTACACATAATGCACAACGGAATACAAGCGCCTTAAAGAATCAATACCGTAAAAATTATCATGTTATCATTCATCGAATTCGAGCTCATTTGGCACATGCTCCCCCTGATGCTGTCCGCATCAGCCCTCTGGATAGCGCAGAAAACGCAAAAGGAATGGAGCATTTGGAAGGAGAAGGCGCTTACCACAAAGGCAGAGAAGCAACTAGCCGAGTTGGAATACATGCCTGAGCAACGTCCAATACGCAGCACCCCATCCATTCAAAAGGCAAAGATTTCTTCCCCCTATAATACCGATGTGAAAGCACAGACATCTGGAGTTGAGCCCAAACAGACGAAGAATGCAGTTGTTGCCAAAATCCCGACTGAACCAAAACCTCCTATCGCTCCAGCTCATCATTCCCCTGAACCTTCCTTCTCATGGGAGATGTTCATGGGAGCTCGATTGTTCGCCTGGATCGGCGGATTAGCACTATTATTCGCGATTTCCTTTTTTGTGAAATATTCCTTTGACCACAATTTGATGTCCCCTGCCGCCCGGGTAAGCATCGGATACGTTATAGCAGCGAGCATGATGCTGGGAGGCATCCGGATGAACCGTAAACCTTACAAGATCACCTCCCACACCTTAACAGCCACTGGGATCGTGGGACTTTATGCCGTCTCGTTTGCAGCACACTCGGTATATCATTTTCGCTTCTTCAGCCTCGGGGTCACTTTTGCATTGATGTCGTTACTGACTGCAGGAGCAATTTTTTTGGCTGATCGCTGGAGAGCACAGATTGTGGCGGGGCTTGGCCTCCTGGGTGGCTACATCACCCCCCTGTTATTGGATTCCAACACATCGCAGGTAGCTGCACTCTTCACTTACATCGGACTGTTGAATATCGGTGTGCTGGTGGTATCCATTCGTCAACAATGGTCCAGAATGGTATGGGCTACCGCCATTGGAACATTATGTTATGAAATACTCTGGATAGTGAATCAGCCAACTTCCTTTCCCTGGTTTACCGCGATCGCAATCTTCATTCCGTTCAGTTCCATGTTCACGCTGGCTGAAATTATAATGCACAAGAAGAACCCCATGGATGAAAAAGCTCTGCCTGCTTTCCAAATTCCATCAATGGGGACCATAGGAATGGTTTTACTGGCAATGGCAGGTGGAACCAGTAGCTATCATCCGGCTTGGATTGCGCTTTTGATCTTAGCCACGACCTTTTTATTGATGTGGCAATCCATTCATCGAAACGAAGTCACTCATTGGGATTCCCTGAATGCCGGGCTTGCGTTTCTGGCGTTGAGCCGATGGACCTATCTTTACTCGGACAACACTTGGACAGTTTGGATCTTGGGAGTTTGCCTGGTCTTTGGGCTCATGCAATCAGCGCATCTATTGCTGCAACTCAAGAAAAATAAACCAGCTTCCATGTCAAAGTGGAATGTGCTCACTCCTCTGTTGTCATTCTGCATGGTAGGTGTCAGCATCTTGAAAACTCCCATAGCTTCGCCCGCATTGTGGCCTGTGACACTTCTGATCGTCACCGCCATCCTTTTTCTCTCATTCATCTGTGGATCCCTGATGCTGATGATAGGAGCCATCGTTCTCACCATGGGCCTTCTGGGAGTTTGGATGCTGACTTTACCTGCTGAGATAGTTGGAACTTCAGGCCTGTTTCCTTGGATTCTGGTCTTCTCCGTATTTTTACTGGTCCTTATCCAAAGAATGCCACAGTGGTTGGCGTCCATGAGCAAAATGCCAACTGGAAAAACCTTAGGCAACCTTCCTTCCCCGGGAACCGACAGGTTGGCCGCCATGCAACTTTTAGGTCAATCCTACGCCATTTTACTACCTTTTATGCTGTTGCTAGGAACCCTTGGCAGGATGGATGTTCCACCTATGAATTGGGTGATGGGAATTTCGCTAATACTTAGCTGTTTAGCGAGCTGGCTAAGCCGTAAGAATGGATGGATTTCGCTGGCAGGACTAGGAGCTGCTATGACGATTCAATGGTCATCGTCACACCACTATGGAACCAACAACGAGCATCATGGAATCCTGATTTGGATGGTCACTCACTATGCGGTTTTCCTCATCACGCCATTCATCACGCAAAAAGGACAAGCGGCTCCTAAACAAAATTGGATAGCATCGGCATTATCAGGCGTGGGGCATTTCTTCCTAATTTACAGTTGGATAGACCGGAGTTTTGACTGGGGAATCATGGGCTTGCTTCCAGCTGCCTTTGCGTTGGTATCCTTGGCGGCGCTGTATCTACTTTGGTCGCAAATTTCGCATAAAACCGAAGTAGGTCGCAGTGTTTTGGCTTGGTTTGGTGGCGTATCCTGCCTGTTCGTCACTTTGATTTTCCCGATCCAATGGAGTCATGAATGGTTGACTGTGGGATGGGCGCTGGAAGGGGCAGCTCTGGTTTGGTTTTATCGGCATATTTCACATCGGGGTCTGCTTGGATGGGGGCTTGCATTGATGTCTTTGGCATTCCTTCGTCTGGCCTTGAATCCGGTTGTATTGCAGTATCATCCTCGTGGCGAATGGCCGATCCTGAATTGGTATCTCTACACCTACTCAACAGCTGCGGTCTCAATGTTTTATGCAGCCACTTGCATGAAACGCTATGGTTTGGATGGCATATTCAATCGGGCAACCTCGTGGCTTTATGCCATGGGAGGTCTTCTGTGCTTCTTGTTGTTGAACATAGAAATTGCGGACTTTTTTGCGAAACCAGGCTCAGGGTCACTAGTCTTTGAGTTTACAGGAAATTTTGCTCGTGACCTGTGTTACAGCATTAGTTGGTCTTTGTTCGCCTTTCTTTTAATCAGCTTAGGCATTGCGAAAAAGCTCCGTGAAACACGTTGGGCAGGATTGGGTTTGCTAGGGGTCACTTTGAGCAAAGTGTTCCTCCACGACATTTCGCACCTGAATCAACTCTATCGGGTAGGCGCCTTGGTGGGAGTTGCGGTAGTGGCCATGTTCGCCTCATTTCTTTACCAAAAATATGCAAAAACGCTCAAAGAGACTTCTTCTCTGAAGTAGATCCCGTACGCAGTTTGAATTACATCATAAAAGAACCCGAAAATTTCCGGCCACCTGTAATTCAATCCATCTACAGCAGGTTGTTCTTCCGACTCTGAGAACACATCTGCCCAATGCACAAGATCAGTGAATGATTCAATCGTCCATTCAACTTGGTTTGAATGACGGATTTCACCAACACGCAACAACAATGCACCATCAATCACAGAAACGCTCAAACCATTTACCTCGTGGATGAAACCCGGATTCGAATTCAATGCGAAGTCGGTTCTGTTCGGCTGAAAAACTGAATGGATACATGTCCGGCCGTGATACAAGGATAACCTACTTGCATCTAACACCGTCCCAGAAGGAAGAGGAACAGCATTCGCAATCCAAACTATTCTGGTCGATTCATGTTGGGGAACAGGAATTGTATCTAAAATGACAGGAAGCCTACTTAAAGGCGGCGCTGAAACCTTCGGCCAACATACAAACAGAAGAATAAACAGGCAAAGAATCATCCGCGTCTACCTTTCCCATCAAGAGAGTAGAGAACATCTACAAGTGACATACGCCCGAAACTGGTCTCAATCAATTCCTGAATAGTGCCTACGTCGACTGTCGGGAGAAAACACTCCTGCCTGGCTAGAAAAGGTTTCGTTTAATTCAATATGAAAGGCTGAAAATTTCAGGGTGAATTCTCTTAATTCCGCACTCAATGAGAAAGTCCAAAATGGTCAACTAAGAATCCTTCGATCCGTTGGCTCACCTGCAGATCTTTAAACCAACCGTGTTTGCCACCCTTTACGGTATAAAACGAAGTCAGCACTCCGGCGTGATTCAATGCCTCGAGAAGGATGACACTTTGGCCATGGGCGACCAAGGGATCTTCATCTCCGTGAATAATTAAAAAAGGAGCATCTTTTTCAGTGACATAAGTGATCGGATTAGCCGATTTCACCCTTTCGGGATGCTCCTGAATAGGGCCTCCAATCAATTGAGATTCCGGAGAATCCTCGGCATTATGATTCATGCGCCCTATTTCCCCATCCATGGCATCCATTTGAAGAAAATCAGTGGGTCCATATTCGTCAATAACAGCAGTGACAGAACTGGATTGCTCCAGATTTCCCCCTACATCAAATGAGCGAACATCACCTGTGACTCCGAGAAGCGCAACCAGATGCCCACCGGCAGACGCTCCCCATGCGATCACTCGATCCGAATCGAGCTCATACTTCTCAGCATGGGCACGCAGCCAACGAATGGCACTTTTGCAATCTTCGATTTGAGCGGGAAAAGTTGCCTGGTGGCTTAACCGATAATTAAGCGAAGCAAGCGCCACGCCACGATCCAACCATTCCAATCCGCGAGGTCGTTCCTTACTGCCAGCTCTCCAGGCTCCCCCGTGAACCCAAACCAACAAAGGAAATGGTCCTCTGCCCTTGGGGATGTATAAGTCTAGTTTTTGACGTTCGTGCCCGCCTGATACGTAAGAAATATCCTTGTAGATTATTTTTCCGGGTATTGCCTCTGTTTGTTCGGCTCGAAGATCAAGTCGGAAAACAAGGAGCAAAGTGATCAAGCAAAAAAGACGATATGATCTCATGTCAGGATGATTACCTTAAAGTAAAAGCCAATGTCGATAAAGAAGTCCTGCCACACAAGGATTGGACATTCAATGTTCGATGATAGATGCGTACGATGACTCGATCATGCCTGTGAATGAACCCACAAAACAAACCGTCCTTGTCTACCTGTATTATCACTGTTCAAAGGATTTTCATACTGGTTGGAATCCTGGGCCTGTTTTCTTCAAACGTCGAAACCCTCAGCCTGCCTGCTTCGAACCAAGAATCCCCCCTCGGGAAAATGATTAAATACAAAGACCTGACAAAAATAAAAATCGAGCGCCGTATCGCATGCAGTTGCGAGAAAAAAAATTAATATGCCAAACGAAGACAGACGTTTGTATCTTTTTCTGGAAAACAACTTATCAGGAGCGATTTTCCAGAGTCATCGCGTGAGTATGCGTGAACTTATTTTGTCTGTCTGGTTGTTTTCAGATTCCAATATTTTGGATGTAATTACCCTCAAATCCATCAAGAAGGGTGAGATGCAGGATCTGAAACATTATTGTGTGATCTGAGCCATTCGCACTGCCCACCCGGACCGCGCAGGTGCGGTCAGAGTAATGCAACGTTTGTTGAAAAACCCATCACACCTTGATTGCAGAGCCTTGCTTTCAAATTTGCGAAATCCAAGAGCGCATGGCCGTCCACATTGCAGGACTGCACTCGTGCTCGACTGCAGGAATGACGTCCGATCGAAACCGATCTTTTTGACCATACATATCATAAACTCTGGACACGCATTTCTCTACGGTTGTGACACCCGCTGCAGGTGAAAGCAAATCTTCAGCTCCGTTCAGACAAAGCAAAGGTCTGGGTGCAGACAACGCCATGATGGATTCCAGATCGCAGTATTCCAGCAGTCCCGGCACATAGAAATACATTCCATGAAGCCGCAATGCTCGGGCATGCATTAAGTCACGATACCTCACCATGCACGCCATCGCTACGCCACATGCCAGGGACTCTTCCAATGCCATTAACCATTGAGTACGCGTGGCTCCCATGCTGAGTCCGGCAGCCGCAATGCGCTTGGAGTCGACTTCGGGTCGTTGCTGGAGGTAACGCAAGGCAAGTCGATCATCCCAAAGCATCCGCCCCCAAAGTGTGCTTCCTTGCCAGAGAAAATGTTTAAACAAACTATGCTCACCTTCCTGATCGTGGTCACCACAGGACTCTAGGTCCTGACCGTTGCGCTCGCCAAAGCCATAAGCATCAATGCACAAGATGGACAATCCCATTTCAAGAAAACATTGAAGAGGTGATTGAGGGGTATGTTTTTGTTCAAATAATTCCTGTTTCCCCAGAGAGTATTCTCCTCCATGCCAATGACACCATAAGACTGCAGGCCCGGGTTCCTTGAGGTTTCGCGGTGTCGCAAACCAGGCAGGTATCCCTGGATTGTTACCGCTGTGCAAACGTAATTTCTCAATCACTCCGCATGCATGGTTCCGCTTGCCGATGGTTTCACTTTGAACTTCGGATGGCAGCGTGGGTAGATGCCCGAGTCGTTGATGCAATCCTCTCCGTAACTCCTCACGCTGAGATTGCCAATGATCGAGATCCGATGTTACCCCTTCAAAATCGATGATCGGAGGTATCATGGTGCAAAATGATCACCAAGAGCCTCTTTGAGTGGATTTGCATTTCGAGAGCAAAACCCCATGTGAGAGTGCGGTCGCCAGCCTTCGGCAGATTCAAAAACTCCCGATTGCTCCCCCACCCTTTTCGCCATGGATTCCATGTTATGCAAATAGGAATCCATTCCTTGAGATTGATCCAGCCATTGTTTTTGACTAGTGTGTAAACTGAGCGCGACTCGTTTACTATCCATCAAATCAGTGACATCAACGAACATGTCGGCTTGAACTTCACTACCAAAAGGATCACAAAGTTCGTGCGGCATCGCGTGGTAAAGTGTCACTGGATTATTCACAGGCTTTCGGGGAGGAGTCGTTTTGAAATTAGGCACCCCCCGCGAAAAAGCAGCGCTCACTGCAAGACGGCAGGCATTGCTGTGATCTTCCATGTAATCCACCGGTGAGTGAATCAATAGAATATCTGGAGCCACCTCACGAATCACCGAGGCCAGTTGGCGCAGCAAGGGTTCTTCATAAAAAACCTCAAGGTCGTTCACCATGGGGGGATGCCAGACAGCTCCCAATAATTTTGCTGCTTGCTGGGCCTCGTCGGCACGCATCCTTGATGTCGTAAGCGCGTCATGCTCCATGCTTCCGCAACAACCATTGGCTACATTCATATAATGCAGTTCCCATCCTTCTTTTCCCAAACGCATCAACGTACCTGACATCATGAATTCAATGTCATCAGGGTGAGCGGCAATCGCCATGGCTACCTTGGCATTGGTTTTGGATACGGGGTTTTGTTGCATGAGGGTATCTTGTACGTTCCGCGAGGCCGTTCAACTCACCTTGATGGTACGCCCTCCTGATTTGGCAGATCGATCTGCTGCAAATAAGATTTCATGCGTGCGCAAAGCATCACTGATATGAGTCAACGGCATGGGTTTATTTTTCTTCAATGCTGAAAAGAATGCTTCGAACTGACTTTGATAAGGGTGGTCAGAGACGTCACCGCTATCGAGCATTTTCATGGAAAGCTCACTCCAACGTGTTTTGTCGAGCCCTCCTAATTTTGAACTGTGAAGTTTATTGTCCAACAAACTTCCCTCGCTACCCACCAGGTGGGTGTGAAAATAGTAAGGCTGAATACAGTCAATCACCGAAGCCACTTTACCCACGCGTCCATCTTTGAATTTGAGCAAAGTAACACTCGTCGTCTCATATTCATAAGCCTTGAAATCCTTGCTTGATGAACCCGTCGAAAGACTGGTCACGGATTCAACGTCGGTGCCCATGCATAACAGAAGCGCATCCAGAGCATGACAACCAGCCGAGAGCAAGCTGCTCCCTCCGGCATCCTTCCTGGTATTCCATCGATACTGCCCATACCAGGGACCGATGCCGTGGTAATAATCAATCTCACCATAATGAATGCGACCAAGGAGTCCTTCATCAATGATGGATTTGGTGGTTAAAAATTGACTGCTGTAACGACATTCAAAACAGATGCATGAAAGGACGCCCGCCTTCTCGATTGCATCACGTATGGCAACGCAATCCTTCCAGGAGAGGGCCATTGGTTTTTCCAGAATCACATGTTTACCGGCCTTGGCGGCTGCAACCGCATGATCACGGTGCTGGTAAGGGTAACTGCAGACCGATACAGCATCAATGGACGGATCATTCAACATGTCTTTCAAATCCTGATAACACTGAATCGAGCTGCCGTGCTCCGCACTGACTGCATCCGAATTCAAAGGACGTGAAGAATAAACCGCACACACCTCCGCCTGAGAAGTCGCATTAATAGCCTGAATGTGCGCGCCCGCTACCCAACCATAACCAATGACACCTACTTTAATTTTTTTCATGGAACGTGTTTTAAATTTAGATTATTGAAAGTTTAAGTTTCATCACCTGAAGGAACAAGTGCGGGTTTTGAATCTACACTAAAAGCTCTTTTACCACTTTCGCTTCGGGTTGATCGACCAGTTTAAATTCCCGCGGACCACTACGGAAAGCAAGTTCATGATGATTCAGTCCAAATTGATGAAGCACCGTAGCCAGCCAATCATAATGATGCACGATTCCGTCTATCGCATGGTGGGAAAACTCATCTGTTTGCCCGTGCACATATCCTCGCTTCATTCCGCCACCAGCCACCCACATACTGAAACCGTAGGTATTGTGATCACGCCCCACTTTATCGCGTCGATCCAATCCTTCACGAAATTGAATCACCGGCAAACGCCCCATTTCTCCACCCCAATGGACAAGGGTCGAGTCCAGTAATCCACGCTGTTTGAGATCCTTCACCAGGGCGGCAGCCGGTTGATCAATTTCAGCGCATCGTTGAGGCAAAGCGGTCTTGATCGATCCATGATGATCCCACACCTGCCCGTTGCAAAGGATCTGCACAAAGCGTACCCCTCGCTCAACAAGGCGCCGCGCGATCAGGCATCGCGTTCCGTAATCACGGGTCGCATCCCGATCCACGCCATACATGGTAAGTGTGTGTTTGG
>Ga0233432_10004763_pt1 | contig 11957 bp, 18 predicted proteins | sample SI_122_August201_6_FD_179870 | JGI IMG/M metagenome (GOLD analysis project Ga0233432, IMG submission 179870) | Seawater microbial communities from Saanich Inlet, British Columbia, Canada - SI_122_August2016_10_MG | ecosystem: Environmental > Aquatic > Marine > Inlet | place: Canada: British...
GTTTGGCTGGCCTGCTGATACTTATGCAGGAATTAACACCGGCTTAGGTGCTATTGCTGGATCTCAGCTTGAAGGTACATGGCCTAACGGTACATGTGATCCTGAGTATGATTTCTATTCGCCAATCGTGGTCAACTACACCTCCACCGCATTTGGTGAAGGAACTGGATCGTGGCAAGACAACTGTGTATACGCTACTAGAGAAGGTATACATCAAGCCAAGAGAAACGATACACGCGAATCCCAAATAGACATGGTTTGTCTGGATCGTCGTCTGTTCATCGAATACATGAACAAACTCGACAGTAAAGAACGAGCCATCGTCACAAAGACTAATGGTCTGAAATCATACGGATTTAATGATGTATTTGAGCAAGACGGTGTAGACATCACTACGGAGTACGGGGTTCCTGCTGAGTGTGGTTACGGCCTCTCTATCAGCAACATGGAACTACGCTGCATGGAGTCCTCATTGATGACTTCTGAGGGCCCGTTCTACAACGAAGATACTCAAGCCTATCGCTACGTTGTTAGCGTACTGGCAAACCTCAAATACGTTAGTCCAAGAAACTTCTTCAAACTTCAGGCTATCGCCTAGTTCTACAGGAAAGGGTAATTTCAAATGGCTGGAATTTTAATGACAGACCCAGGTTTTGGTCGTGGTCATACGCTGGGCGTTAAGCAAACGGATCAAGGGACAAGTGTTACTGGAACCCAGAAGGCTTTCACTGACACTGACCCTCGCACTGAGAATGCTGGCAAACATCTTAGTAACCGACCAGTTACTTGCTTGGCACTCCGTAACATGACTGGTGTGGCAGTTGCACCTGGAACAGTAGTCGCGTTCTCGGCAACAGATGTACTCAACGCATTCGACGGATCTGGAACACTCCAGGGTGTCGTTGACGAGTACCTTCCTGCTGTCCGGTCTGACGGGACTGGCGGCGTCCAAGACAAAGACGTTTGCTGGGTAATCGTCTCAGGGCCAACAGCAATCGCTACAGCCGAAACATTTGCTCCCGGTGATGGAGTGAATGATGACGGTTCAGTAGGCGATGGCTCTGCTGACATTGGCATTGCAATCAGTGCAGATGCAAATGGATTTGTACGAACACTGGTTGGAACGATTTCAGAACACGCAATTAACTAGGAGGTTGTTTTGAAAACTACATTAACTTGTGCCGGACTTGGTTTGGCAATGTTAGTAATGCTTGGCTTAGGCTTCGCAAACGCTGGAAGTGGGCCACGGCGGGCCGCTTCCACAAGTGGATGTGCATCACAACAGATGTACTCTTTGTCACCAGTATCTTCGGGCGGTTCTTGCTCGCAGACAATGGTGGCTCCAGCTTTCAAGGACTGTGGCTGTGCCGGTGGTCGTGTGACTCTCGCTGAGAGAAGCACTGCTCGTCGTGCAGCTAAGGCTAACTACAACAAGACTTTCGCTGCTTGCTTGGCTGCTGCCGAGAAAGGTGAACTTGAAGTAGTTGAAGGTTCGGAACTTCAAACAATGGAAATGACACCTGTTGAAGCAGTTCAAGAAGTCTGTGAAGGCGACTGTGGATGCAACGGAAAATGCGGCAAAGAAGGCTGCTCCTGTCCAACAACCATTGTCGTTGAAGAAGAAAGTCCACGGAGAGCATTGCTACGACGGTAGAACTTTCAGAGGGATAGGGAAAGATTGGGCCGGGATCAGATGCACACCTGACCCCGGCTCTTCCTTTAGGTATTTAACACTAACACCATCGGAGGCAAATGATGGGCATATTTTCTTGGATCTCAGATAACGTCGACAAAATTCTAATTGCTGTAGGCCTTTGTACAGTTTTATTCTGGCCTAAAGTTAAACAAGGATTAGAGCTACTGAAGGGTGAAGCTCCTCCTCCCGCAAGTGGGAAACCATCGTGCTGTGCTTGCCCACCCGAAGAGCCGGAACACGACGACGCTAGTAAAGAACACTGGGTCGTCCGCACTATGGAAATTCGTGCGTATTGTCTTGACCACAAGTTAGATGACGGAACAAAGCTATGCGAAGACCTCATATCTGTTCTTGTGGCTGCAAAGCCTAAGAAAACAGTCATAGTAACAAGGGAGGTCTGAAATGAATGATCTTATTCGTTATGCGATTGTTATTGGTGGTCTGGCTTACCTGTTCGGTGGTGATGAGCCTAAGCCTAAGCCCGATGACCCGACTCCCGTTGTTGAACCTTATACAGGTTCTCTAACTGCACTTCATCAGGCTAGCCGGTCAATGGACGAGAAGGATCGTCTTAACATGTCCCAGGGTTTTGCTGCTGGATCAGACATGCTGAATGCTGATGCACGTAATCTCGTGGATACGACCGTTAAGGCTAATGATTACTTAGTTGCATTACTTTCCTTCGATTACAACGGACTTGGAAAGCCTACTTCTAAGTACCCTTCCGTCGCAGATGAGATAGAGGCGGAGGCACTCAAGGTCATTGGTGATGAGGTTAAAAGCCTAGATCCTGCTGCTAAGACAGCATACATAGCCTTGTTAGCCGAATTTGCAAAGGCAATCCAATGAACATTATCCCGGCAGATGATTTCATAACTGGTCTGATCTGCTTAGCGATAGCAATATTTTTCATAGCACTGCTCGTAGTCGCAAAGAAGGATAAAGATGACTAAGATTCCAACATGGCGAGAAAGACTGGCAAACAACGACTTCCCTGAGCCAGCACCCTGGAAGAGCCCAGAGGAATGTCAGGCTGCATACGAATCAGGGTTTACTGGAACATACCCAGATCCAGAGGGGGCCGACGATCAAGAAGATGGCAACGCCATTGCAGAATCGTTCGGAGACTCTGGTGCCGGGGAGTTGGTAGTCCTGTATCCCGAAGCCTACAAAGCATCAGGCAGGACGGGGTGGATAAAAGGAAACCCGTCACAACAAGTAGGTGATTGTGTATCACATAGTACACGAAACGCCCTGATGTTGAGCCTTGCATGTCAAGTTGCTCATGGTAATGGAAGTTGGCCTACAGATATACCAGATAGTAGCTACGAAAAGATTTCAGCTTTTCACCCAACACCCTTGTACCTAACGAGATCTAACGCCCCAGGGCATGGTTGGTCTTGTCCAACTTCTGTCAGTAATGCGGCCAAGTATATAGGAATGGTGGTTGCTAAAGACTACAGCAGTGTTCCGGGTGTTGGAGTTGACTACTCAAAGTACTCAGGAAGTCAAACCACTAAGTTTGGCAAAAAGTTTCCTCCTGATGATTATGTCAAAGCACTAAACGGCCATCTTGTGGAGAGCAGCAAGAAAGTTTCTGGATTTGAAAACGTGCGTTCGATGCTAAAAAATGGCTTCGGAATTAGCACTTGTGGCGGCGAAGGCTGGTCAGGTAGCCGTAATGAGTATGGGTATGCCGCACGAAAAGGTAGTTGGAGTCATGCACTTTGTTACTACGGATATGACGACACTTCTTGGGCACACGACAAATTTGGCGGTCCCTTGATACTGATTGGAAACTCATGGGGTCCATCAGCGTGTAAAGGGCCAACAGCAATACACGGCGATAAGTCATTAGGTGAGATACCAGTGAATTGCTGGTGGGCTCGCTGGAAGGATTGTAGCTCTAGGCATTGCACGGCAATTTCAGCGGTGGCAGGGTGGCCTCCAGCTAAGATTGCTCCACTTAATTTGAGAGGATTGATATGAGATCTCTAACGGCTCTCTTTTGTATATGTGTTTCACTTACGTTGTTGACGAACACCAGTTGGGCTCACAGAACTGCTCAAGAGGCAGCAGAAGCATCAGCATCAGGAGGACTACGACACAGAGGAGGTAATCCTAGCTATGAAGGACTTGGATGTGCAAGCACACCTGAAGCAGCATTCAGGAGTTGTTGCTATGCAAATCATTCAGGACTTGAAACGTATGACGTGGGTATAGCACAAGGCCGTAACGGTTTGTGGGTGTGCTGCCGTCGTTATGTTTCTAAGGGTGCCATTCATAGAATGGGTGATTATCTAAGAAGAGCAGGATTGAAAAAGCAGCGAACGTGTGTTGCTGATTGTTTTGACGAAGTAGATACAGAGGAGGAGTGATGGGTACTGCCGAGATAGCACATGTAATTATGCCTGTGTATCTGTGGTGGTTCGGCTATCAGATGGATGATGAAAGTATTAAGGAATGTCATGAGTCCATTGAAATACAAAGGCACGAAGATGAAGAATGTCGCACTACTACTTTTGTTCTTGTTGTTACTGACAAGTCCCCTGAAGGCACAACTCAGCAATCACGAGAAGCACCGTCTAGGTAGTTATCTTGGTTACATAGTTGTTGTCAGCGAATCACTTAGCGGTCCAGCAAAACCCGACGAGCCAAAGCCGGGAGATTGGTGCCCTGACTGCACTCCTGGCGGCGTCCCCCTGTTCCCGAGCCACCCTGGAAAGATTGGTGACGGAACTGTTTTCCAGACATGCGGTACATGCAACGGTACTCAGAAGATTGGCTCTATGCAGATGTCTGAGGAAGAAGCTAATGAGATCACCGAAGAACTTGAAGGAAGTGGTGGGTTTACTGGCGAACCTCTAAATCAATCTCAAGTACGTCATGCTGGAGACCTCCTATCACAGGCAATACGAGATGCTCACGAAAAAAATGATGCAGAGGAAGAGCAAGAATCCCAAGAAGAAAAGAAACCGCTAACACCAGAAATACTTTGTTTTGAGGGTAGTGCATGGACGTTTGAGAATAAAAGGGTTCGTGAAGCTACCAATGACGACATGAGAGAGCATCTCATTGTGGTTCATGGTATCGACTCGGCTTCAGCGAACAAAATGACGAGGGACGAACTTATCGCTCTCCACAACCTTATCCACAATAGTGAAGTACGTGCCTCTACACCTTCCGCATCTTGCCCGAACGGAAGGTGTCCAACCAGTGGTAGCGGGTCATCTTGTCCTACTTGTCCATCTGGAAGCAGTAGCAGTTCTTCATCCCGTAGCAGAGGTTTTTTCAGGAGACGATAATGGAAATAAAAGTACCACACAACAAATCTCAAGAGGATGCCAAGAAGGCTTTGGATGCAGTAGCCAAAGAAATTTCTATGGACATTACGTGGATAAACGACACGCATTCTATAGGTACTGTATCTGTCGGTGGATTCAAGGTCTCTGGAAACCTTGAGGTTCGACCAACCGAAGTCGTTGTCAACTTTAAGCTACCCAGAATGGCAAGGATGTTCGCAGGTCGCGTAGAGACGGGCGTAGCAGACAAGCTAAAGGAAGCATTGAGATGAGTGACATTATCAGAAGCCACCAGAAGAAGGGTGACACTGCTGGCCTCAAGATGGGTACGCACAAGTCTCGTGCAGGCGGACTCACTAAAGCAGGCAGAGACAAGATAAACAGAGAGACAGGCTCTAACCTCAAGGCTCCACAGCCCCAGGGCGGGAGCAGAAAGAAATCCTTCTGTGCAAGGATGTCGGGAAATCCCGGCCCCATGAAAGACGAGAAGGGTCGTCCTACTCGTAAAGCGTTGGCCCTAAGAAAGTGGAAGTGCTGATGAGCAATTTACTTAGAAGTTTGTCTGCTAGTGCCAAGGCATTAACTACAGGAAACGTAAGTGCCTTAACTGGTTATGACGAAAAAAAGGCTAGGCAGCAGTACAACCGTGAGCAGTCTCAAAGAAGTGCAGGACGTTACCACAAGAAGGAAACTCCTGAAGAGTACAACCGGCGGAAAGCAGAGGAGATCGTCAACGGAAAGCAGGCCAGTAAGCCCAAGGGTAAGCACGGCAACTCCCCTGAGTTATTCAAGAGAATGGGCGTGCATTACAACGCAAACAAAATTAAGGAACGGGGATACAACCGTGGCTGATTCTAAACCTACCGTAGATCAAATCAGTTCGTTTATTGAGAAGAACGGCATCAGCACAATGATTCTGTGTGTTGTAGCCTATGTTGGATATACGAGTTTTCTTGCTCCTGCCTCAGCGAAATACATGCAGATGCTGGATGCAGTCACAGAAAGCAACGTCTCACTTACTTCCACGATAGATGAGTTGAAGTCAGGCATAGTTCTCATCGGTGAGAAGAACACTCACATCGGAGAGCAGAACTCTGAGAGCCTTAATGATATTGAATCGCACCTTAAAGAGTTGGAGCAGATATCAAGGAGCATAGAGAAGCAGTTAGGTGAACTGAGGCAGCCCCGATACCTACCAAGACCGGAGGCTTTCAGTGAGCCAACTGATCCGTAGTCTGTTACCCAGGCTAACAAGCTATGCAGTCGGAGGAGACTTCGTTGATGAGCGGAGTATTGCAGATGTTATTGAGAAATCTCATGGCACGCCTACACAGGACACGGCCATGAAGCAGATAGCCAAGAAGAACGCGGGACAGAATCCAACCCCAATGACAACGAAGATTCAACTGGACAGACCATGAATCCTAAGCAGGTTGCTGTAACTCAGCAGACATCAACGAGGCCGCCTTTTGCAGGAGAACAGAAGTTCTTCGACCGTAGCGGTGTGCCTGCGTATGCTGCTGATGATGGTTCAGTTGTGTTTGATAAGTACAACCCGTACCTAGATGTAAATGAGTCTGCTCGTCAGATGATGAGATCAGGTACTCCCTATCTCGGTCGTGTACCAATGATCGACGAGCAAGCCGGTCAGTTTGATGGCCCGTATGGAGATAACACAGAACACGGTCAGCATTCAATGATTGCTCGCGTTATGTCGGGTGATCCATCAGCGATGCAGCCTACAGACGCACAGAAGTTAGCAGCAGAAAGAATGTTCGCGGAGGCTTTGCTAAGACCATGAGTACAGTAGAAAAAGAATCAATACAGATCAGACGCTGTGAAGAGTGCGAAGAGGATCTTGAACTCAAGAAGGAAAACTTTGCGTGCGTTCGTGGGACACATGCAAACTTTGAGCGTATCTGCCGTAGGTGCAAGAAAACGCTAGAGGCCAAAGCAAAGATGCAGGCACTTGAGTCCGCAGCGGTAGAGAAGTTCATAGAGGTAGAAGGCACTGGTGGTTCAGATGTTCCTCACACCAGCGAAATGCTAGAGAGCATGATGAGAGTGTTCGGAGGCACAAACGGATTTGCCAATCTTGTTGCCAAACAGTACTTCGATTGCAAGCCAGGGAGCAGGTTAAGAAACTCAACATTAGAAATGGTGACAAGGCTAGCCACTAAAAATACGGAGCATGGCGGTGCCAAGAAGCCTATGGAGTTAATGACAGAGGAGGAGTTGGAGGAGCAGATTACGCAGCGAATACAGAACGCTGCACTATTTCAGCAAAGCCGGAGGATAATCAATGCAGCCGCAGAATCCACTCCTGCAAGGGATCTCTTCGTTTCAAATGGAAGAGATCAAGCAGTTGCAGACAGAATTGAGTGCGAGACAGGTGGAGTCGCTGAGGCTCTACCAGCCGACGCCTCAACAGAAGTTGATGCACGATTCACTAGCCAGTGAATGTTTAGTAATCGGAGGTAATAGATCTGGTAAGTCTTTAAGCACTTTTGTTGAAGATGCTTGGGCTGCTACAGGTACTCATCCTGTTAAGGGCAAATACCCAGAGAAGGATGGCAATCTGATTATCATTGGTCAGAATTGGAAACATGTGGGCCTAGTCATAGTGCCTTACCTGTTCCGTGCAGGTGCATTCAAAATCATAAAGGATGACACTACAGGTGAATGGCGAGCTTACGACCCAATCAACGACGCGGCCAGGGCGGAGGAGGCCAAGCCAGCACCTCCCCTTATTCCTGAAAGAATGATTAAGAGTCAGTCTTGGCTTCTTAAAAGTGCGGGTTATATGAACTCATGCACTCTGACTAATGGGTGGACTATCTACTGCTTTAGTTCTGAAGGTGATCCGCCACAGGGTTTTCAGGCAGACAGAGTTCATATAGATGAAGACATATCGAACGAGACATGGGTAGCTGAGATGCAGGCTCGTCTTGCTGACCGTAAGGGCAGGTTCTCATGGTCTGCTATGCCGTGGAGTAAGAACGAAGCACTCCTCGGGCTTGCGGAGCGTGCAGACAAAGCTGAAGAAGAAAATACGCACGATATAGAGAAGTACGTGCTGAGATTCCTAGACAACCCTCACATCGACCCTGACGAACGCAGGAAGATGATTGAGCGTTGGTCTGCCATTGGAGATGATGTATTAAGACAACGTGCTGAAGGTGAGTTTGTTACTGACAGTATTCTTGTCTACCCTAACTTCTCTCCTCATGTTCATGGTTTTGATCCCGCAGATCTCCCGAACGGCATGATTCCAAATGACTGGACAAGGTTTGCAGTAGTTGACCCGGGCCACGCAGTCACCGCGATCCTCTTTGCGGCGGTTCCCCCAGCAGAAGACAAGATAGTTATCTACGATGAGTCATATATCCGCAAAAGCAATGCGTATATGTTTGCTCAGGAAATGCTGAGAAAGTGCAAGGGACAGCGATTTAGGGGCTTTATCATCGACGCCCACGGGGCGAGGTTGACAGATATAGGTAGTGGCAGGTCTCCGCAAGAGCAGTACGAAGAGGCATTAGCTAGCGTAGATATCTCATCAGAACTATCTGGTTATAGCTTTATTCCCGGTGGTGACAACATTCAGGCGGGTCTTGAGGCGACAAGGCTCATGTTGCACATCCGACCGTCTGGCACGCCGTATCTTCGATACATCCGTAGCCGATGTCCAAACCTAGAGAGGGAATTTAAGCGTTACAAAAAGAAGACTCAGGTTGTGGGTGGAGTCACAATCACTACAGATGAGCCAAATAAGAGAGGCGAGTTTCATTTAGTTGATTGCCTGAGATATCTGTGTTTATATGATCCTCAATATTCCAAGCCGGTGGTTCATGAGGAGAAGCCCTGGTGGTGGGACAGGATGCAAAAGAAGCAGAAAGAGAAGCAAAAAGGCGTAGTTAATTTAGCACCTAATTCGTATTCGTTCAGTTACGACGTTTAACCCGGAGGCCATCATGTTTACGTATCCAGAAATATCAGTTGGTGATCGTGTACTTTTTTACGACAACCCGTATGACGCTAGTTCAATAGGGCAGTTTGGCTTTGTATGTAGCCCACCAGGAAAGAACACTATCTCTATTCTTGTATTTACCACTTCATCAGGCTTCGTAGAGAAGTTGTCTGTACGACATAAGGCAGATCCTTTCTGGACTGAAAGCGACACAGCTAAGGCATGGAGCAAATGGGGTAGCTGGGAGTTGCACCCTGAGACCAAGCTGCTTAGGGAAATCAATAAAAAACTTAATTCCCGCAAGAAAACTAAGGAAGAAGAAGTGGCAGTTTAAGGCATTACTTAATAGTGAGGACTTTTAATGGAAGAATACGCCAGTGCTGCCAACTTAGACCCAGATGTTCCTATAGAGGGAGGAGGAGAGGGTGGTCCCCTGCCGAACATCCCCGAAGCTCCATCAGAGAAAGAGATGGAAGACGGTCTTCGTGCGATCAGCCAGAGTTGGATCAGCAAGCTAAAGACGGCCCAGAAGCACAAGAAACCCTTTAGTGATGATGCCAAGGAAGCAATGAACTTCTTTGATGGTCATGGGAACTGGTTCTGGCAAGACAATGCGGAATATTCTCGCATGGCACCGCCTAGCTTCCGCATGATGATTAACAAAGCGTTTGAGGCCGTGAAACTGTTCGGATCTGTAATCTACCATCGAAACCCTGTACGAACTGTCAGTACTAAAAAGTTTCCTGTAGTCACACCAGAATCACTAGGGGTCTTTCCTCAGCAGCAGTCTCAGCCAGATCCAATGACAGGGATGATGCCTCCTCCCGATCCGATGGTTACTCAGTTTATTCAGGCTAGTGAAACTGTTGGCTTCATGGAGCAGGACAGAAAGACTGTTGGGGGCTTGATTCAGTCTTACTTGAACTACACGCCTAACGAACTCAACCTTAAAGAACATGCTCGTAAGGCTGTTGATGAAGCAATCATTAAAGGTATGGGCGTTCTTTGGACTGAACTCATTGAATTAGAAAAGGATCAACAAGGTGGAACCTTTGGAATTGTCGGATCTTTTTACGATAGCTGTGATAATTTGCTTCTCGATCCTGATGCTGACGAACAGGAAGATTGCCTCTGGTCAGCAAGAAGATGTGTTCACCCGCTTAAAGATGTAGCCGATCAGTACGGTTTAGATATTGATGAGTTAAAGGGCCACATCGAAAGCAATGCCTCTATCGCAGACGATAACAACAAAACAAAGCGTAAGAACGGCAAGACGAATGATCTTATCGTGTACTGGAAGATCTACTCAAAGACTGGGTTTGGTCACACTCTCAAGGGTTTTCCTAAACAATTCAAAGACTTATTCGATGGGTTAGGCGAGAACTGTTACATCGTGGTAGCCGAGGGAGTGGACTACCCCCTAAACGCCCCCAAAGCGGTGGCACTTGAAGAACCGGACGAGACAGGCTTGCCTAACTCATTGTTTACTCGTACACGATGGCCTATCCCTTTTTACACAGAGCCTTCAGGTGGATGGCCTTGGACACCCGTCCAATTCCACCGAAAGCCAGGATACATTTATCCGATTAGCCATCTCAAGCCAGGGATCGGTCAGTTGCGATTCATGAACTGGGCTATGTCATTTTTGGCAACACGGGTGATGACTAGCTGCAAGACTATGGTTGGTGTTGCAAAGGCTAGTGGCGATGACATTAAAGACCAGATACTTTCTCACGAAGAGTCTGGGTTCTCTCTTATTGAGCTTAGTGAAACTCTAGGCAAGTCCGTTGATGAGATCATATCGGTATTCCAGCTACCTCCTGTCAATCAGGAGATTTGGCAGGTTATCCAGTCAGTAGCAGAGCAGTTCGACAAAGCTACTGGTCTTACTGAACTTGCTTACGGTATGACAAGAAACCAATACAGAAGTGCAGCGGAAGCACAGGTGAAGGCCGAGGCTATTTCCGTTCGCCCAGATGACATGGCAAATGTTCTTGAGGATGCCATGAGCATGTTGAGTCGTAAAGAGGCGTTGGCAGCAAGATGGCTGCTGCAACCGGAAGACGTTGCTCCGATAGTAGGCCCGCTGGGTGCGGAACTATGGGCTGCAAAGATCCAGCAGATGGATGTCTACACGGTTGCAAGGGAGTTTGATTACCGAGTGGAGGCTGGTTCGGCACGTAAGCCGAACAAAAGTGCGGAAGTTGAAAAAATGCAGATGGCAGTGCAAACACTGGCACCTGTTCTTTCTGGTTTAGTTGCAGCGGGAATGCCGGGGCCAATGAACGCATTGCTAACTGACTGGGCTAAATCGCTTGATCTTGATGCTACCCCGTACTTAATTCCTCCTCCCCCTCCCCCTCCTCAGCCAGTCGCCGCAGACCCCACAGCCTCCGAAGGTCAGCCAGAGCAGACTGCTGAGGGCGGGGGAGACACACAAGACCCTAGCGGGAATCCCGTTAATCCACCGGAGGAATTGATGCCATGAATTTACCAACAGAACTAAAGCACGCTTCAAAGAAACAGCAAGACCACTATCTCGCCATGATGGCTGATGGTCAGGAGGCTGGGTTTGCAATTATGTGCAGCCTTGGTCAACCCCCAGGCCATAAGGGAACTGACAGAACTCTTATGGAGGGGAAGTACAATGCAGGATGGCTAGACGAAATGCCACCACATCAGGCTCGACGCATTCTTAAAGAGGCTAAGAAGGCAGGTATATCTACAGAGGGCCGATTCTACATGAGTGGTCTTGCAGATAAGCGAGGTCATCAAGATCCAAGAGCATGGATTGATTCAGTTGATGACATTAGCAAGGTAGCGAAAGACAGGAACCTTACTGTTCAAGGCTGTGTGAACATTGAGGGTAGACCTGAGCAACCTAAGAGCAAGAAGTTAAGCAAGAAGATTGAGAAGAGGTTACTCAAGCACTACATGAAAAAAGATTCAAAGCTAACTAAGAGTGAAGCTAAAGAGATCGTCCACGACAAGC
>Ga0233432_10004765_pt1 | contig 11955 bp, 9 predicted proteins | sample SI_122_August201_6_FD_179870 | JGI IMG/M metagenome (GOLD analysis project Ga0233432, IMG submission 179870) | Seawater microbial communities from Saanich Inlet, British Columbia, Canada - SI_122_August2016_10_MG | ecosystem: Environmental > Aquatic > Marine > Inlet | place: Canada: British...
TCAGGATTGTTTTGCGCATTGCTGTCGAGCTGCTCTTCCAGCCAGTTGGTCATGCTGTCATAAGCTGCCTGGTCAGGGCGTGGCTGTCCTACCGGTGGCATTAATTGCAGGTTGAGTTTTCCAATAACTTTTTCCCATTCCCGTGCGTCCTGTGTGACCTGACCCAGGTCCATCAAATCCAGTGCCAGGCTTCCTTCCCAGTCTTCCAGGTTATGACACTCGATACAGTAGCCATCAATAATTTCCTGATGGTCAGCATCCTGCGCAATGGCAAATGGTATTGCAATAATGCCCGACAACAGAAGCAGGCAAGTTTGCATACAGGTAAGTTGTTGTTTCATCCCAGTAACATCCTCTCAGAAAATACCTGCTGCCTGTTTATCTCAGGTTTTTAAAACCAGAATTGTTTAAAACAAGGCGCTGAAAATCAGTAATCCCTAACGAAAAAGGGTTTTCCGGCCGAGTGTATTATTTTTGTTTTATGAAGACTAATGCTTGTGCTTTAAAGATACAAGAAGGATGCGGAATAAGGCCAAAGTATAGCTGGTGTTAAGAGGGCGCATGAAGAGACGCAGTAGGGAGATGAAGCAATAATGACGCGGAGTGACAAGAATAAGAAGAGGCCGGTGCAGACACTGGCCTCTTCTCGGGTTTACTTATTCTTCAGCAAAACAGTAGGCGCAAATTTTATTGCCATCTGGATCACGCAGGTAAGAAGCATAAGCATTAGGAGCAAAGCTGCGAGGACCTGGTTCGCCGGCATCAGATCCGCCATTAGCCAGGCCTGCTTCATGAAATTTGTTTACCTGATCTCTGCTTTCTGCAGCGAAACCAGTTGTGCCACCATTTGCGCTACAGGCAGCATTGCCGTCTGAAGGAGTCAGAATGACAAATTCCGGTGCTTCCTTGCCATACATCATGGCTGTCGGGTGAAGGTTGCCCAGATTATTAACGCCCAGAGCGCCCAAAGCCGCATCATAGAAACCTACTGCGTTTTCAAAGTCATTGGTGCCCAGGGTGACGTGTGTGTATATAGCCATTATTCATTATCCTGCTGATAAAAAGTGAAAAGAATGTACAGATGTCCAAAACCGGAAATTTCCTGGTTATATTGCAGGGTTCTGCGTTCCCCAAATACGCTGAAATTGTAACTGCATCTAATCAACACTGCTAGCAATTGTGTTGTCTGGTTTAAACAATGAAGCCACAGGGTTTTATATATTTGCTGAGTGACTGGGCGTGTTTAACCTGATAGATTTTGTTCCACTAATGAAGGTTTTCTGATGCCGGTTTCTTACGAAAAAAATATACCAAAGCACTATGTCCATTGCCGGATGTTGGGTGTAAGCACCTTAGAAGAAGTGCTGCTTTATATTGATGAAATTTCTATTGATCCTGAACTCAATGAGCCCTTTTATGAGATTGTAGATTTCTCGGAGATGGATGAGCTGGGTTTTGGTTATCACGAAGGTAACTACTTAATGGATAAGTATAAAGAACTTGGCAGAAAGAAAGGTTATACCGGCACTATTTTTATCTCCGGTAACACCTATGGAGATGCCCTTTCAAAAATGTTCAAGACTACTGCAGGTTTCAAGGGCATCAGTATCAGAGTCGTACATTCCCTGGCAGAAGCTGAAGTGTTGGTAAATCATCTTATAATGGAAAACGATGATCTGAGCAGCTAGTTCAGGCTGCTCAAAACTTCCTCTTTTTTTTTACTTGCCATGGGTCTTCTAAAAACGTGTGTTTTGCTCAGTTGTGATGATTTTGGCTCTACAGTATGCTCAAGAGCCATAATGGTAATTTTATTTCTGGCAACAGGCGTGTTGATGATCAATTCTGTGCAGGATAAATTTTTAAGCCATTAATTGCAGGCACTGCGCCGGTCATGTTGCAGATTCTGCAACCGGTATTGGCTCAGTGATGCGCATTGTCAGTTGGGGCTTTTACGATATAGAAGATGGCAAGTTCAAGCGTATTCGCACTGCCCGGTATCAGATGATTAATGATTGGCAGTTTGAATAAAAAGACTTTTCGGCTACTGTAACGCTTAAATTTTGCAGGAGGGGTTTTAACCCTGAATGGTTGAAAGCTGAAAGCTGAAAGCTAAAAGCTAAGAATAAAAATAAAATAAAATGCTCATCAATCTCAACTCTTATTGGACAAAAACATGATTACACGGAACAAACACTTACTGGGTTTTATATTTTTTGTGTTGCCTGCCATCAACGCAAACTCACAGGAAGTGGCCGAAGGTCTGGAAATTTTTGACAGTACCTGTGCGCATTGCCATGGTGGCAGCGGACAGGGCGGCACCCTGGGTCCTGCAATTCATGAGCGCGTACTACAGGAAAAAGATCAGGACCTGATTGCGTTTCTGCGCGTGGGTAATCCTGAGAAAGGTATGCCACCGGTCATTGTTGCTGATAATCAGATGACTTCACTTGTTGAGTATCTTGAATTTCTGGCGTCCAATTTTTCTCAAGCAGGCACCGGGGATAACGCCTTTTTCAATCCCCTTGCTTCTACACCGGCAATTGAAAATTTTCGTCCGGTTACCAATGAAATGCTTCTCAATCCGGATCCTGCTGACTGGCTGATGTACAGCCGCACCTATGACGCCCGGCGCTCCAGCCCCCTTGATGATATTGATCGGGACAATGTTGGTCAGCTTGGTCTGGCCTGGTCTCTGGGCTTGCCTGATGGCATAACAGAAACCATTCCTACGGTTTACGACGGCATTATGTATCTGACCATGCCTGATGGCAGCATCGCTGCTCTGGATGCTACCACTGGTGATTTGATCTGGCGGCATGTACCGGAACTGGAGCGCCCAGGGCGGTCCAAGACCATGTCGATATTCGAAGACATGGTGTATTTCGGCGCCTCTGATGGCTCGGTGATTGCCATTGATGCGGTCAATGGACAGCAACGCTGGCGCAGTGAACCTGATGGGCGCGATATTACTTCGGGCACTATTGTCATTGAAGGCAAGGTATTGGCAGGGGGAACCTGTCGTGATCGTGCCAGCTGTTTTATCTCTGCACATAATGCGCGCACCGGGGAACTGGAGTGGAAATTCTTTACCGCCCAGGCGCCCGATGAAATGCCTGGATTTGATACCTGGGCAGGTGTTCCTCTTAACGAAAGGCGCGCATCTACCTGGGGCTTACCCGGTGGCTATGATGCTGAAACCGGCCTGATCTATTGGAGTGTCGCTAATCCTTCGCCCTATACGCGTTACGAGCGACATGACGGCAATCCTGGTGCGGTGTCCTATTCGGCACCGGCAAATTTATACAGCAATTCCACTCTGGCTATAGATCCTGATACTGGCGCCCTCAACTGGTATTACCAGCATTTACCAGGGGATGACTGGGATGAGGATATGAACCAGGAGCGGATAATCTTTCGAACCAGGGTCAATCCCGATCCTGAGCATGTGAAGTGGATCAATCCTGATGTGCTTGGCGAAGAAAGGGATGTCATCGTAAATGTGGGTGAGGGCGGTGGTCTCTGGGTACTGGACAAGCATACAGGGGAGTTCCTGTGGGCAATGCCATTTCCGGAAGACACGGAAAACTTCCTCATTGAAGATATTGATGTAAATACTGGCGCCACCATGATTAATCGTGACCTGATTCTCGATCAGCCCGGTGCCCACCGCCTTATTTGCTATTTTAATACGCGTTCCTACTGGCCTGCGTCCTATGATGCGCAGCGTAATTCCATGTATGTGCCCTATATCAAGAACTGCCTGAATATGACGTCTGCCATGCCGGCGAGGGAGTCCATGCCCGCTACACCGCAAAGCAGAATTGGAATGTCTGCTCCCGGGGTTCCGCCAGATGAGCTCAATGGCATGGCAAAGGTGAATATGGAAACCGGTGAAATTAGCTACTGGGTTACCGGACCTGTGCCAACAACCTCATCAGTGCTTACCACAGGAGGAGATTTATTGTTCTGGGGAGATATTAATCGTCGCTTCAGGGCGCAGGATCTGGATACCGGAGAAGTGCTCTGGGAGACAATTTTGAATGCACCGGTCTCCACCAGCAATATCACCTATGCGGTAGATGGCAAACAATATGTGGCAGTGATCACCGGTAATAACCTGTCTCATCCTGGATTGAACACTGGTTCCATGGGGCCGGTAAAGCTCAATATTGAAAATGGTAATGGCAATAGTCTGTTTGTTTTTTCGTTGCAAAAATAGGTGGTATTTTGGGGACAGTGACTTTTTCTATGAAAAAGTCACTGTCCCCTTAGAGGGCGCCCGGTGCTGTTGTGTTTGCGGATTTGCCGAATTTCTTCATCCAGGTCTGTATAGTCCAGGTAAGTTTTCCAATCCCCTTGAATCAGGTCGAGCATTGGTTTGACGGTGACTAGCTTGTCATCTTTCTTATTCAAATGTGCATGGACACTTGACCAGCGCCATTCGTCAGAACTGGAACACAGTCCCGCGCGGACAGGGTTCAATTCAACATAGCGGACTGCCGCGATCAAATGTCTTTCATCCATGGCAAAGGAATGAAATCGCTCCTGCCATAAATGCCCCTGCCAGTTTTCACGTTTATTGATCATGCGGGTATAGCGGACATGGGCTTCCCTGAATACCTGGCTTAGACCATCAGTTGCAGTAGGTACCGCTATCAAATGCACATGATTAGGCATCAGGCAGTAGGCCCAGATTTGTGTGCCGGTTTTGGTCAGTGCTTTGGAGACTATAGATATATAGGCTTTATAGTCGTTATCGCTAAAGAAGACGTTCTGACGTCGGTTGCCACGTTGAGTAACGTGGTGGGGGAAGTTGGGTAGGACTACCCGGGCAATTCTTGGCATTCAACAATCCTTGTTCAGCCGGTAACTTTAATCCTATCAGGATAGTTGGAAATATGAATTTTACAAAAGGGGACAGTGACTTTTTTAAAGAAAAAGTCACTGTCCCCTATTTAATAATGGCCAGGCCCTGAGTCAATTCAATATAAGTGCCAGTTGGGTCGGTAATAAAGGCAATGCATAATTTTATCTCATCAATGCAAGCCGGTTCCCGGTCGAAGGTAATGCCCAGATCTGCCATTCTTGTTGCAAACGCATCCAGGCTAGCCACTTCAAAGCCGATATGATCGATGGCGGTGCCTTGAGTGGGAAGGGGAAGGTCGCCTTGCAGGGGAAGAAAATCAACCTGGCCGCCGGGAATCAATGCTGATGGCAGACCTCTTCTTTCACCGACTTCGGCGCCGAACACGTCAAGGTACCATTGGCGCAGTTCTTCGCCATTTTCTGCGACCAGATGGGTATGGTGATAAATAATAGGATCCTGTTGGCTTTCATCCAGGGCGATTTCTACTCTGACACCATCAGGTAGATCAGCAAGAATTAACCCCTCACCATCGTCATAGAAAAAACTGGCATCTACGGCTACCAGCTTTGCTTTGTAAAGGTTGTAGTCGTTCACCATAAAGCCCATGTGATTGGCGGTAGTGGCAATTGAAGGCTGGGCGGGTTCTCCTTCACGCAACAAAATGAACATGCCGGGAAACATCAAGGCCTCGATGCGCCCGGAAGAACGTTCCTGGGCGCCCAGCAGCTTACAGATTTCCCGGTGTTTGGCAACGTTAGGGACGATTAAATGGGTGTGACCGGTACTTACTTCGAATGCATTGGGCGCAGGCAGTTGGGCATTAAGTGAAAGGCTCGTGAGAAAGAGTAAAAGTGCTGTCAGTGCTGTCTTGTAATTCTTATTCACGCCTTTTCTTCCTCTGTGTTGGTGTCTCAAGTACTGCTTTTTAGTTCTTTGCGGCGCCCATGTAATACCGGTTCGGTATAACCATTTGGTTGCTCCATCCCTCTGATCACCAGATCACAGGCAGCCTGAAAGGCAATACCATCAAAACCGGGTGCCATATTGTGATAAAGAGAATCACCCGCATTCTGTTTGTCCACGATCCTGGCCATTCTTTTCATCGATTCCATCACTTGCTCTTCAGAACAAATGTCATGGCAAAGCCAGTTGGCAATATGCTGACTTGAAATGCGACACGTGGCACGGTCTTCCATCAGGCCGACATTGTTTATGTCTGGCACTTTTGAGCAGCCGACGCCATTATCAATCCAGCGCACCACATAGCCCAGTATTCCCTGGGCGTTATTGTCCAGCTCCTTCTGAATATCTTCTGCAGTAAGATTGTTTTCAGTCATCAGTGGAATAGTAAGAATGTCATCGACATTGGCTTTGGTTCTGGAAGCCAGGCGGCGCTGGGTCGCAGTTACATTAATCTGGTGGTAATGAATGGCATGCAGGGTCGCTGCAGTGGGAGAAGGAACCCAGGCGCAGCTGGCACCGACATTGGGGTGGGCAACTTTTTGCATCATCATGTCAGCCATCTGGTCCGGCTTTGCCCACATACCCTTGCCAATCTGTGCCTTGCCAATGAAACCGCATTCAATGCCTTTATCAACATTGGAATTTTCATAGGCGTCTATCCAGGGCTGTCCTTTGACAGCATCCTTGGGCAGGAAAGGCCCCGCATGCATGCTGGTATGAATTTCATCACCGGTACGATCAAGAAAGCCGGTATTGATAAAAAAGATTCTTTCCTGAACAGCTCTGATACATTCTTTCAGGTTGACACTGGTGCGGCGTTCTTCATCCATCACGCCTACCTTGATGGTGTTGCGCTTAAGTTCCAGAGCATCTTCCACGGCATTAAACAGGTCGTTAGTGAAAGCAGCTTCTTCAGGACCATGCATTTTCGGTTTGACGATATAGATATTGCCATTACGGCTATTTCGAACCGGACTGTTCCTCAATAAATCATGTTTCCCGCACAGGGTAGTGACCATAGCATCGAGAATGCCCTCAGGAATTTCATTACCATCCCTGTCGAGCACCGCATCGGTAGTCATCAGGTGTCCCACATTGCGGACAAGTAGCAGGCTGCGTCCCTGCATGGATACAGTTTCACCACTGGTGCCTTTATAGAAGCGGTCCTGGCTGAGCCTGCGGGTAATCGTTTCGCCACCTTTGTCAAAAGATTCCTGAAGGGTGCCGTGCATGAGTCCAAGCCAGTTGCGGTAAACACTGACCTTGTCTTCGCCATCAACTGCAGCGACTGAATCTTCGCAGTCCTGAATAGTAGTCATGGCAGACTCCATAACAATATCCTTGATATTGGCATGGTGTTGTTTGCCGATTTGATTCTCGCCATCAATCTGGACTTCCATATGGAGTCCATGATTTACAAACAGCAAGGCTTCCGGTGCTTCAGAAAATCCCTGCCAGCCTACCAGTTTGTCCTGATTGGTCAGCATGGTTGTAGTGCCGTCCTCAAGTTCGACCTGCAAGGCGATATGTCCATCCTGATTGATCAGCCCATAGGCACTTACCTGTGAGTGGCGTCCCTGTTCCAGCGGAATAGCCTGATCGAGAAAATCATCGGCCCAGTCGATTACTTTCTGGCCCCGATCATGGTCATAGCCTTTTTTCTCATTACCCGACACCGGGATGACATCGGTTCCGTAAAGCGCATTAAACAGACTACCCCAACGAGCATTTGCGGCATTCAGTGCATAGCGGGCATTCATTACCGGAACCACAAGTTGCGGGCCGGCGCAGATAGAAATTTCATAATCTGAATTCCAGGTGTTGACCTTAAAGTCCTCACCTTCGGGAACCAGATAGCCAATATCCAGCAGGAATTGTTTGTATTCATCCCGATGGCTCAGGTAATAGGCCATATCATGGGCTTTATGCCAGTCATCGATTTGTGTCTGTAAGGAATCTCGCTTGTCCAGCAGTGCCTTGTTGCGGGGCGCATATTCAGCAACGATTTCAGCAAGGGAATTCCAGAACTGATCGGGTGAGATCCCGGATCCCGGAGTGGCTTCCCTTTCGATGAAATCATAGAGAACCTGGGAAATTTGCAGGCTGTTGGCTGAAATATTGTTAGACATGGATACCTCTTTTACTGCCAATGGGGAACGTGCTTAGTGTCAGTTAGCTGTTTTTTGGCTTCGATTCAGCTATTTAATAGCTCGCAATCAGATAGCAAAGCATTTGAAGGCCAAAAATGGGAATTATAGGCCTGAAAGGCGCAAGATTGTATTGCGAATATGGATAAAACGAAAGTCTGTCGGAGTAAGCTGAATATATGCCCTTATCAGGGTGAGAAAAGCATTAATATCAAAAAAAAGATCAGGTATACTCGGCCTCTCCCCGCGGCAAGGGAAGGGAATGATTAATTTCTACATCGCTAATTTTCGACGGTTAAATTGACTATTTATAATAATATTGCAGGGCATTTTTAGGAGGAGTTATGAAGAATTTATTGGGAGCCATCACGCTGGGTTTACTGTTTATCAGTACTGCCGGACTGGCTCAGGTACCTTATATCGGAGAACGTGTCTATCCAGATGGATACATTACCGGAAAAGTGACCAGTGAAAATGGTCCGGAAGCAGGCGTGTGGGTTATCGCTGAAACCAAAGAAACCAATACACCTTTTGTCAAAATCGTTGTTACAGATGATGAAGGCAACTATGTATTACCTCAGATGCCTGTTGCGACTTATATGGTTTGGGTACGCGGCTACGGATTAGTTGATTCAGAAAAAATAAAAGGCCGCCCTGGTGACAGGAATCTGGATTTAACTGCTGTAGTGGCAGGCTCGCCAGCTGAAGCCGCTGAATATTATCCTGCCGATTACTGGATGTCTTTAGTTCAGTTCCCCGGTGATGATGTGCTAACTGCGGAAGGTGAAGACCGTCAGGGTTTTGCCCCGGCTATCGACAGCCAGAAACGCATGCTGCATGAATTCAAAAGTGACTGTGGCTTTTGTCATCAGATAGGTAACAAGATTACCCGAACTCTTGGTCATATGGATGCGCTGGGACACGATTCCTCGAAGGAATCATGGATATACAGAACCCAGACCGGTGTTCGTGGTGGTTCCATGTTTGGCAACTTTGCCCAGTTTGGTCTGGATGCCATGGCAACAACCATGGCTAACTGGACGGATAGTATTGCAGATGGTGCTCTTCCTCCTGTACCGCCGCGTCCGGCAGGTATTGAGCGCAACGTCGTTGTGACCCTGCGCGACATCGGTGGTGATCAGGACTTCATGCATGATGAAATTACCACTGATAAAAACAACCCAACAGTAAATGCCTATGGCCCCACTTATGCGGTGTCTTCAGGCCACGGTCTATTGTCAGTGGTTGACCCAATCACCAACGATGCCTACGACATTGTGATTCCAACCAGAGATGATCCGCGTGATGTACCTTCACGTTTCCCGGCACCAGGACAGCCCTCCAATTTCTGGGGTATGGAACATTTGTGGGGTTTTGAGAATCCTTCTGATCCACACAACGCCATGCTGGGACCTGATGGTCGCGTCTGGATGACGTCAAAAATTCGAAGCAATACTTCACCGGACTGGTGTGATCCTGATTCAGGCAATAAATTTTCAGCCTATGCAGATCCCGGCTTTAGTAACAGACAAGCCTCTGTTTATGATCCAAAAACTGGTGAGTTTGAATTAATCGAAACCTGCTACGCCACTCACCATTTACAGTTTGCCAACAATCCTGAAAGCACTTTGTATTTTAACGAATTGCTGGGCCCATTGTTTGGCTGGATTGATACCCGCACCTTTGACAATACTCATGATGAGCAAGCAGCTGTTGGCTGGTGCCCACAGATTATTGATACCAATGGTGATGGCACCATTACCAAACCATGGAATGCCTGGGGTGATGACAATCCTGATCCAGATCTGGATACAGAAATCAGAGCCAATATGTATACCGTGATTCCTGATCCACGCGATGGCGATGTAGTTTGGGGAGCCAATGAAAACAGTGCTCTGCATCCATATGGCTCTATTGTCAGACTGGATCGTGGTGACAATCCTCCAGAAACCTGTATCTCAGAGGTTTATGCTATTCCAGATCCTGGTTTTGACCCACGTGGTATGGATATAGACAGCAATGGTAACCCCTGGGTTGCACTTGCAGGCAGCTCGCATTGGGCTACTCTGGATCGCAGTGCTTGCCCTGTGTTGAATGGCGCTGGTACCGAGATGGGAACTCACTGTGAAGCTGGCTGGACTTTATATGAAACTCCAGGACCAAAATTAGGTAACACTGATGTGCCAGCTGACTTCCATTATTTTGGATGGGTAGATCAGCACAATGTCACTGGTCTGGGTAAAGATACGCCTATCATCAATGGCTCCTGGTCAGACTCTCTGATAGCCCTGGATCCAGAAAGTGGCGATTGGACATATCTCAGAGTGCCTTACCCAATGGGCTTTTACAGCAGGGGTCTGGATGCACGTATTGATGATCCTGACACAGGCTGGAAAGGTCGAAGCATTTGGGCTAACTATGGTACTCACCTGATTTGGCATGTAGAAGGCGGAAAAGGAACTACCGGTAAGATGGTTCAGTTCCAGATCAGGGATACGCCTCTCGACTATTAAGAGAAGTTGTTTTGAATAAAAAGAAGGGTCGCATTAGCGGCCCTTTTTTTGTTTCAGATTTAGAGGGATAAGCAGTAGCTGCTGCACTCGCCCAGGCCTTGTTAAAAAATATTTTCAAAGCGGTCACATACTTATCGTATGTTCCCGGCTCTGGAAATATTTTTTACCTCGCGACGCTAGCAGAATTTGGGGTTTATTGGGGGAGCTGCGCTCCCCATGCCGGATATCGCTGCGCTCTTCCGGCCTACATTATACTTTTCGAAGTCACTTAGGTCGGAAGAGCGCAGCGATTTCCGGCATGAAAAAGGCTCTCGGCGCAATTACTGGATATATTCGTAACTTATTCTTATATTCTTAACGCCATCCATACGGCTAATAGCGTTGGCAACTGTACTACCTTCGTCGCGTGTCACCTGTCCCATTAAATGCACGACACCATTGTGTATTACCGGCATCGTTGCTGGAGAAAGCTCTGGGATGACATCTATTATCTGGTCCAGGATGGCCTGGTCACTAGCTGCAAAACTCGTATCCAGGGCGTCCACAACTTCAAGTTCATTGATTAGACGGCGTATGTTCATGCTGGCAAAGGCCGCGGTGACTGATGCCTCTTGTTTCAAATCATCGCTGAGCACCTGGCCTGCCAGCATCACATAACCATTGATACTGACAACCAGAACGTCCGAGGAGGAAAGATTGTCATTGTTGATAATCGCCTGGTTTACCCGGTTGCTTATGTCCTCGTCATTTACTGCCTGGGCAAAAGCCTGCGGTATGGAAAACACAGAGACGAGCAATAGAGCGTAAAAACTTTTCATGTTAATTAGCCTCGCTTGATTTCAAAGCGGTCGCGGATTGTCGCGTACCAGTTGCCAGCCAGACGACCGACAGGATCGAGTTTTCCAAAATCAACATAACCGTCGTCGTAAATAGAATCGTCAATGTTGATGTGCTTTATTTCGCCGAGAATTAAATTACCAGCACCTTCCTGATCACCAAAGCTGATGATCTGATTAAGTTCACACTCGAAGACCAGCAAAGCATCTTTTACATAGGGGGCATTAATGTTTTTAGCGTCGCTGGGCTCTAAATCAGAGAAGGTGAATTCATCGTCTTCTGGTTCCAGCAGTGCTGCAGATTTGCTCATTTGCTTAACGAGTTTGTGACTAACGGCGCTGAGTGTGAAGCATTCGCTGTCAATGACATTTTGCAATGTGTCTTTTTTGCGCCCATCCAGACGGGGGATTGTCGAGAACCCGACGATGGGAGGGCTCGAGCTGAAGGCGTTATAAAAGGAGAAGGGGGCCAGGTTATTAATACCGTCCTTGCTTCGAGTGCCAGCCCAGGCAATTGGCCGCGGGGCAATACCACCGATCAGGAATTTATACATTTCCTTGTTGCTTAGGGTTGAGGTATCTATGTACATAAAAATATCCGTAATGCTGATAAAAAAAGCAGACTATCA
>Ga0233432_10004770_pt1 | contig 11952 bp, 9 predicted proteins | sample SI_122_August201_6_FD_179870 | JGI IMG/M metagenome (GOLD analysis project Ga0233432, IMG submission 179870) | Seawater microbial communities from Saanich Inlet, British Columbia, Canada - SI_122_August2016_10_MG | ecosystem: Environmental > Aquatic > Marine > Inlet | place: Canada: British...
GCTAATCCTTACTTAAAAGGAAAACAAATATAAGGCCAACTACACCTCTTGAGCAAATCATTTTTATAAAGAAATTTCAGAAAGAGCATTTAAAAATCGGGCCATAAATTTACCTCTGTAAACTTTTTTCATATGGTTCATATCAGCAATGACCACTAAAAGCTTCTTACTCCGTGTACAAGCAACGTTTAGTAGACGAGGAACTGCCATCCCATTCTTTGTTTCATCAAATGGTCGCACGCTATAATCACGCCTTCTACCATATTGAATTTCTGCGGTCATAATGGTATCTAAAATAATGGCCTCTTTCTCCCTACCTTGAAAGGTATGGATAGTACCCACCTCTATACCAAGAGCCCCAGGTAAAATACTTTCCCTGAGCGCAGTACGGTACTGATATACGGAATACCGGAACGGTACTATAAGACCAATTTGTGAGGCATCATATTTTTTCAGTAACCGCTCCACTGACTCCATCATGACGCGTTGATGAACCTCATTAGCTGGCCTAAAACCACGCTCACTTTTATCTTGTATGAGCTCAGGACTATATTTACCCGTGTTTACTAGCGCTACAGATGCTTGAAACCAAGCATCCAATTCAGCTGAATTCTCTGGCTGTAGTTCAAGCTCTTCACTTTTAAGCCTACCCTCGTAAAATACCTTTGAGATGACCCCTGCTAAATCTGATTGAAGTCGGTACTGAGTATCAAAAAAAGCGGTATTGTTCGGATACTGATCGTGCCAGTCAAAAAGTTGAGAGCTGTCTTTAGCGTCCGCGACCCAGGTGAATATATCTTGCTCAAGAAACGTACGAGCCTCTATATCTTCAGTGATCGCTATGGGTGGTAATTGCATCGGATCTCCAGTAATGACCACATGGGATTTTGCTTTAGACGCCATGACAAGCAAAAATGCCATGTTCGCCATGGATGCCTCATCCACGACTACTGCATCAAATTTTAGCCCGAAAAATAACTCCGAAGTGCATACTTTAGCCAAAGTTGTTGCAACCAAGTTTCTTTTTTTTAGTTCGTGGCGTTCATTCACCGTTGAGAGCCGTTCTACCTCTTGTTCTAAATATGCTACCCCTCCAAGATCATCAACCCGCTTGCCTAACTCCTGACACTCTAGCTCTAATGTGTTGGGTATCGGCTGATCGTTATCCATCAAATGATCCACCGCTTCTTGGGCCTTCTCATAACCGCGTAATAATGAATCCCATTGTCCAGCTCGAAGTTTACGATCTTCCAGCTCTTTTTCCATTTGCGCCTCAAAAGAGTGTTCCTCTAATCGTTCGTCATCCAACCAAGGATCTCCGAATCGTGAAACGGCCGTAGAGTGTTGGTGTAAGCCAATTTCCTTGATGGACTGTAGCACACTTAACAAGCTTACATCTACAGCTCTGTTGGTATTCGACACCATGAGCACTTTTTTACCTTGCCTAAGGTATTCCGCCACCATTCTTCCTATACTGGCCGTTTTTCCTGTTCCAGGAGGCCCCCAAATATAGAGTATGGGCTCACGCATAGCCAATTTTATGGCTTGCCTCTGTGAAGGATTAAAACGTCCTAAATCCGCTATTTGAATACCTTGTTCATCGGAAAGTGGCCCCTTATCCAGATCTAACATCTGTTCTAATAAAGCAAGATTTTGTTCCTGTTTCTTACTGCCTGCCATTTGCTCTTGTAGTATCTCTAATTGCTCTCGAAGCTTTATCCAGACAAAATCATTCTCCCATTCAACTTCTACCCGATCGATTTCTACACCGAAATCCTTATCAAATTCTATCCAAATGACACCATCTTTAAACTCTAAAACCTCAACTGCCTTCCATCCTTCTTTATCTTGCTCTTTAGAACTACCCGTATTTTGATGTTGAAAGCGCGCTTTAACCTGATCGGCGAAACGCAATCCTAGTTGATTGGTCTCAAAACCGTAGACGTACTGCCCCCGATCAGTTTTTTTTTGTCCATTGTAGAGCCACTCTCTAGAAGGCAGTGAACGAACTGCTTCTAGCTCACTATCGATCGCTTCCAAGGCTTGTTGGATTACCTTACTCAGGTCTTTATTAGCTTTGGGCATATGTTTTACTGCTCCCAAAGTTCGTTTCGAATCATCTCAGCACTTCGATCAATTAATCGATATGCCAATTTAAGACGGTTTTTTTCAGGGATTTTTTGCTCCACCAACCGGGCACTCTCAGGGGTGTATAAAATTAAATCGGTATCCCTCACAAACAGAGGCAAAGATTTTCCGTATATGCTACCGGCAACAAATGAGCCATCAAAGGCTAAGGTAGGTTTAAGTTCATTGATAATTTTTGGGATACTGTCCTCCTGCGCGGTCACAAGTCCGATAGTTTGAAGACTTGCACGTTCGGTTACGGATAATATTAGATCCGGGTCGTAATGGTAAATAATCGGAATAACCAAGGTATGTTCCTGCAAAGGACGAAAGTGACTCATAAACCGTATAGGAATAAATATCGCGTCATAGGTAGCTGCTTTTTCATACTCACTAACCAGAAGTTGTTCACTTTTTACCCCAACTTGAGTACGAATTGCCGTGGATAGCATCGATGCCATTTCTGCGTTTTCCCCTACACAAGCACAGCTTTGTATTCGATCGGGCCAATCCATATAGTCTAGTTGCTCTTGAAACAGCAACTCAATCTCAGCATCATCCAAGCCATAACCCACCAACTCCTCAACGAGTGATTGTACTTTAGCACCTCCTACTTCTAACCGCTGCTCCTTATCCAACAGTGTTCTCTGGCGCATCACCAAAAAGCCTTTTCCTTTCTCACTTTTAAGTAGCCCTTCCTCAGCCAATGAATGATAGGCTTTACGAACGGTATGAAAACTAGCCTCTAGTTGCCGACCCAGTTCTCGGGTAGATGGTAAAGCCTCCCCAATTTGAAATTGCTTGGTGGCAATCATTAACCTAATGCGATCGGCAATGTATTTAGCTGAATTTTTCATGGTTTTAACACCAAGCGATACCCTACATTTTGCTGGCAGAGTTTATTGGTCTAACGGTTTATTGGTCTAATAGTTTTTTCCATTCATCAATGAGCAATAAAGCCTGCATTGGACTGAGTTTATTTGGATCAATAGCCTCTATTTTGTTTCGTAATTCTTCTAGAACAGGGTCCGTTGCAACTGCAAACAGGCTCATTTGATCGGTTTCCACCAAAGGCTGAACCTTGTTAGATAGATGTTTTCCGGCGTCTTTCCTTACCTTAGTTTGGGTAATATTTTCTGAGCTGTCTTGAATCTCCAAACGTTGCCCTTCCAATTCCTCCAAAATGACCTGAGCTCTCTGTATTAATTCCTTGGGAAGCCCAGCCATGTTGGCCACTTGAATTCCGTAACTGTGATCAGCCCCCCCACGAACGAGCTTTCGCAAAAATACTACTTTTCCTTCGTGCTCACGCACCTGAACATTATAATTGACAATACGCTCATACATTGACTCCAGGGCATTTAATTCATGGTAGTGAGTGGCAAATAAGGTCTTTGCTGCCACCGGAACATGATTATGAAGGTACTCGGCCAAAGCCCATGCAATACTTAATCCATCAAAGGTACTGGTTCCTCTTCCCACTTCGTCAAGCAGAATAAGGGAGTGCTCGGTAGCATTATTTAGTATGTTGGCCGCTTCGTTCATCTCAACCAGGAAGGTACTTTCCCCTGCAGCTAAATTGTCCGAGGCGCCGACCCTGGTAAAAATCTTATCAACCAGACCAATTCGCGCACGTTCAGCTGGCACATAACTCCCAATTTGAGCTAACAAGACAATAAGCCCCGTTTGACGGAGAATGATACTTTTACCTGCCATATTAGGGCCCGTGATGATCATAATTTGTTCATCTTGCTGATCCAAACGGATATCATTGGGAATAAATGGTTCGCCCACCGGTAGGCTTCGCTCCACTACAGGATGCCGCCCTTTTATAATTTCGAGTGTACTACCTTGATCTAATTCTGGTTTTACATATCCGTTGGTGAAAGCAATCTGTGCCAATGACTGGTACACATCCAAGGTTGATATGACGGTAGCGATACGCTGAATACCATCCGCAAATTGCGCTATATGTTCTCGAACTTGTTCAAATAAATCAGCTTCTAAAGCCTTACTTTTATCCTCAGCAGATAGAATCTTTTCTTCTATTTCTTTTAGCTCTGGGGTTATATATCGTTCGGCATTCACTAAGGTTTGTTTGCGGATAAAATGATCCGGTACCTTATCTTTATGGGCATTAGTCACTTCAATGTAATACCCAAACACTTTATTATATCCAATTTTTAATGTGGGAATGCCCACCTCTTTTGTGAGGGTATCTTTTATCTTAGCTATGTACTTTTTGCCATTTTGCGCAATATCTCTAAGCTCATCTAGCTCGGAATTCCAACCCGTCCTAATGATTCCACCATCTCGAATCGTTGCAGGTGGTTCATCAGTAATATGTTTTTCAATATAATCTACCCACTCCGAGCTATCAGGTAAACTTTGGAGCTCTTGACCTAAGGTATCGGATTCTAATTCTGCAGTGTGCGCCATTAATTCTGGGATCACCTGAAGAGAATAACCTAATTGCCGAATATCTCTAGCACTACAGCGTCCGACACAAATTCTGGAAACTAGCCTTTCCAGATCACCTATTTTTTTTAATGATTCCCGAATATCAGTACGCACAGTGCGCTGCTCAAAAAGTATTTCTACACGTTTAAGTCGTAGTTGAATAGAATCTAACTGTTTGAGTGGGTGAGTTAACCAACGCCTAAGCAATCGCCCTCCCATGGGGGTTATCGTTTGATCCAAAACAGAAATTAGCGAACCTTCCAATTTCCCTTCATGCATAGAGGAACTAAGCTCGAGATTTCTCTTGGTAGAGGAATCCAAACTCATGTAATCACTTTGCTCATAGCGATACATCCTTCGTATATGCCCCATAACCCGCTTCTGGTTATCTTTTATGTATTGCAACAGTACGCCTGCTGCCCGTTGGGCTAGTTCCATGGACTCAACCCCAAAACCTTTAAGGGAATGGGTGTTGAAATGGGACAGAAGTTGGTCCCTTGCATACTCCCCCTCATACATCCAAGAATCAGCCAAACTAATGTTCAGAAAAGAAAAACGTTCGTTCGCCCATTTCTTTTGAGAAGCTGCAATAACGAGCTCAGAAGGTTCAAACATCGATAAGATAGCGTCTATTTCTTGATCCTCACACTCCAAGGCCCCAAATTCTCCAGTAGATATATCGGCAAAAGCGCAGCCTAATGTTGTTCCTTCTTTATAAATAGAAAAAATGTAGTTATTACGATTATGATTCAACACCTTTTCTGATAAACTCAGCCCTGGTGTCGTGATTTCAGTCACCTCTCGTTCTACAATTTTACGTCCAGCTTTCTTAGCACTTTCGGGGTCTTCAGTTTGCTCACAAATAGCCACTTTGAATCCTTTGTTTACCAATTTGGGTAAGTAAGAATCGAGTGAATGAAAAGGAAACCCAGCTAATGGAGTCTGATCTCCACCATTATTTCGCTTGGTCAAGGTAATACCAAGTTCTCTACTGACCAGCTCTGCGTCTGATCCAAACGTCTCATAAAAATCCCCGACCCGAAACAACAATATGGTTTGGGGATGTTCCTCTTTAATCTGATTGTATTGCCTCATCAAAGGCGTTTGCTTTTTAGCGCTCATGGGAGGGGTGCTAACAAAATCTATTCAACAAATTGGTTCCATGCTATCGGTGAAACATACCAAACCCATGACTTAAAAACACAGCAAGCATACTCTATTTTTATGTCTGACTAGGAAGCGTGATGACTTTTAAAGGCTTTAATACTACTTTAGCATTAACAAATATTGAATTCTAAGATGTACCATGTCACTAAATGGTTTACGCGCATATTGGAGTAGAGTTATAGAACTAGTTAAACAGGTTGATGTCATTTTTAATGCTTCTGCTGTTACATTTAATTTATTTATTTGCGCAATCCCCTTCACCCTTATTCTCATATCAATCATTGGATATATACTCTCAATTGATGCAGCCTATGCGGAGCTAGTGCGATACGGCACGGAACTACTCCCGGATATTACCTACGAACAAACAAATTCCGTTACTGTTGAAAGTGAACGTATCGTACAGGCACTGTTAGCACCATTGATTCAAGGCAGGAATGTACTGGGTATCACGGGTACAATAATTATGCTTTTTTTCACCCAAAGTTTATTTCACAGCCTCAAACTTGTCCTGTTCAATGTTTTTGATATACAAAAGAGAAGTCATCCACTTAAAAGTATAATGGTAAATTTTTTAGGGCTTGGACTACTAGGTACGGTATTTTTGTTTTTCAGTCTCTTAGTCTCTTTTGTTTCATTGTTCGAACTGCGCACCATTGCCGTTCCATTAACCGAGATAGTCATCGAACTACCATGGGTCTATGAAGTACTCGATATGTTACTGCCCTTATTATTCACCTATATGCTCGCCTTTGTAATCTTTCGTTTCATGAGTGAACGGGAAATATCTATATCCGACGCATTGCAAGGGGCCGCCTTGTTCACCGTACTCTTTGAAAGTGCGAAACTACTATTAAGCCTCTATCTAAGTTATGCCATGTCGCGCTATGAATTCGTTTACCAGGGCTACACGGTCGTCATTGTTCTGGCCCTGTGGGTTTTCTACCTATCTATTTTATTTGTACTTAGCGCAATATTATTACGAGCAAAAATTGATCGTCACTAAATAGTTTAATGTTAAACTATTTTTTATATTGAATGAACGTTATAACGCAATACGTGATATAGTAATAGGTTCGCTTAGAATTATATGATTGCACCAACCAATGACAATTGGTATGCTTTCTGCTTTTCCTCGTGTGAACCTTACAACTGATTCACAAACCTATTCATAAAAAACGATTCCCAATGAAAAAGAACCCTCTTTTTATTTTTACACTACTTATCCTTGGCGCTGCAAGTTTTGCTGCTACTCGTTACGCAGCATTATCTTGGACCGTAGATAAATCTCATACCTCCATCACCTTTGAGGCCAAACACTTTTTTACTAATGTCCCTGGTGCTTTTGAAAGCTATGAAGCGGAGGTTAACTTTGATCCTGAAAACTTAGAAGAATCTAGCATAAATGTACAAATCGATGTAAACTCTATTAATACTAAAAACGAGCGTCGTGATGGTCATTTACAGTCGGCTGATTTTTTCCAATCTGATATCTATCCTCACATTACCTTTTCCAGTGATAAAATAGTTTCCACTGGTGACAATAATTTTGAAGCTCATGGCACACTTACCATTAAGGATGTGAGTACCGAATTTGTTATGCCTTTCACTTTATTAGGTATAATGGATAGCCCATGGCAAGAAAACACCTTAATTGCTGGATTTGAATCTGAATTTTCACTTTTACGCAACGATTATAATGTAGGTGCTGGTGATTGGATTTCTGATGCGGTCGTTGGTGACGAAATCAATGTGATGATTGATGTTGAGGTAAATACCCAAAAAAACTAAGTTTTTTGAAATTATTTTCAACTTAGTTGTGATAACCCACTATTTTAAGGCATTGCTTACGCAGTGCCTTTTTTTTATTAATCGGAAAATTGTACTTTTCATCATGAACAAAAAGTATCTCATTTTATTATTCTTGCTGGTAGTAGCCGCCGTTACTCGACTCTTCCCACATCCCTTAAATTTCGCGCCTATTGGTGCCATGGCTCTCGCTTCGGGGGCGTACTTTGGACGAAATATATGGGGTTTTTTGGCTCCTTTAGGAATTTATTGGCTGAGTGATTTATTAGTCAACAATATCTTATATGCTGAGTTCTACAATAGTTTTGTCTTGTTCACCCCAGGATTCGGGTGGTTGTATCTAAGTTTTGCCGCCATTATCGTCCTCGGTTCTGTCATTCTACGTAAAGTTTCTGTACCTAGAGTACTTGGTGGCGCAGTGGGTGCTTCTGTACTATTTTTTATCATCTCCAATTTTGGTGTTTGGCTATCTGACCCAGATTATCCACTTACCTGGAGCGGTTTAGTTCTTTGCTACGAAATGGCTATCCCTTTCTTCCGCAGCACCATAGCCAGTGATTTATTGTATTCAGGGGCTTTCTTTGGTCTTATGGAATGGGCTAGGCGTTCATCTTATTCTTGGTCTTGGGGCGAAAAAACCACCTAATCTTTCTTTTTTCTAAATTTACTATATGTTTGAGTTATTCCCTGATCAGCCGGTATACGACTACCCTACGCTTATAAATGTAGGCTATTCACTTGTTTGGGCCTTTGCCCTATCTTCTTTAATTGCTATCACCCATCGCATAACCTACACAGGCCCAGAATACCCAAAACACTTGTTTCAATCACTAGCACTGGGTTCTATTGTTGCTGCAATGGTTATGATGGCGATAGGTGACAGTTTAGCTCGCGGCCTTGGAGCATTTGGAGCCCTTGCCATGATCCGTTTTCGGACTCGAATTCAAGACCCTAGAAATATTTTGTTCATATTCGCCTCTCTAAGTAGTGGTCTTGCAGTAGGAGTATATGGATTCACCATTGCTTTTGCTGGGACCATTTTATTTTGTGGGATGGCTTTAGTACTGCACTTTACCAACTTTACTACTCGAGGACAAATTAAAGCGGAACTGACCATACGAATGCTAGATGCGAATGCCCGTACAAACGTACGTCAAACTCTGCAGTCTTACACCCAGCAATATCATGAAAAGGGTACTAGTCTACGAGATGAGCGTATCAATGCACGCTTTTCTATCGTATTACCCTACCCATACGACCATTTCCCGCTATTGGAATCACTTCGTGCCTTAGATGGAATTGACCGTGTATCCATCTCTTACAATGAATCCATGGAAGAGATATAGGAGCGACTTATGAATCATAAACACTCTTTTTATTGGTTTGCTGGCATACTATTAGGCTCACTACTTCTCGTTAATACTCAATTCTTCAAGGGCAACACTTCTTTTTTAGGGGTTAGTTATTCCGATGCCTACACCATTAATTCTGACCGCCCTGCTACAGTAATCAAAACATATGTATCTCCTGGTAAAACAATCTCAGCCGGCGACACGTTAATTACTTTGTACAGTCCCGAACTAGAATTGGACATAGAAAAATTACGCAAGGAACTTCTGCTCATGGAATCAGAGATTGATGAAAAGAGTGAATTACTTGAATCCGAACTCGCTTTATTTGATTCCGAAAAGCAACAAAAAGAGCATCAATTCAGTGCAGATATAAACGTGTTAACCCAACGTTTAGCCCTTCAGAAAAAACTCAGCGGTAATAAAACAAGTTCCTCTGAGGTATCGATTCAAAGCAACGAACTACAGCTCCAAATTGAATCGCTAAAACAACAACTCTCCTTAGAATTACAGGCTATTGATATTCGAGTGAATGATGTGACCCAAGAACATCTGTTTGATGTATCCCAAATCCGTGCTCGCCAAGAATTAGCTCGACAAGAGTTAGTCTGGAAAGAGCGTATGGTGGATAATTTAACCCGTGTAGCTCAAGCAGACGGCGTTGTAGAACGAGTGTATGTAAAGCCTCGAGAACAAGTAGATTCTTTCACCCCCCTATTGTCATTAAATCCTCGTCATCCAACTTCTATAGTAGGTTATCTTGTTGGTCAAAAAGATAGAAATAAACAACTTGGCGATGTCGTTCTGGTTCGGTCTTCCGAGCAATCAAGCCTAACAAGCACTGGGGTTATCACAGGTTTTGGTTCGGTAGTTGCCCTCCCTACCATTCTTCAAAACTCAAGCTCAATAACTACCTTTGGTCTTGAGATATTCGTTGAAATTCCAGATGATAATCCACTTCCCGTCGGTGAGAAAGTAATTATTGAGTAGTATGAAACGTATCATATTACTTATTGGAACTGTCCTCTTTGCCTATTGTTCAAGTATACTGGCATATAGCTCCCTAATAGTCTCGACATCTGGTTTTGGTAGTTTCATCCAAAAACCAACTACTCACATTAGCTCGTCAGACACACTGGATCGTCTCCAATTTATTCGTCTTTCATTGGAACACCAATCCATACAAACCTTCCAAGAACAAGCTACCCTTCTTAACCCATCAAAAGCACGACCAGCATTATTGGAGGAAATTGAATTTCGCATCTCAAACGATGAATTTCAACCTCAAGATCAACGTTATGATCTTCGATTTCAACCAACTAATCCCCTCATTAGAAAAAAAACAGAAGAGCTCTATAAAAACAGAAAATTACAGCTTCAAGTCGATGCCACAAAAGCATTAGAAGAAGAAGTGCTTGAACGCTATGAACTCATTATTAATTGGATAGAAACCCAACAGGCTCTGAACCTTGTAAATGAACGAATAAGCCTTAATCAACAGCGAATTACCTGGCTAAAGCAATATCCAGGAGCCGATTTTTTCGATGCAGAAAACTTTACAAAGGCCCATGCCGACGTGTTGAAGCTTTGGAGTGAAAAGACCGATTTGGAACTCGAAATCGAAGACCTCTATGGTACAATTCGTTCGAAGCTGGGTGATGACGCTATCGGTGAATTCATCATATCGTGGGAACAAGGCAAGAATGTGCACACCCAGGATATTCAAGCTCAGATTCTTAGTCCAGCAGATGAATCTCTCTCGCAACCGCTTCAGGTCTATTTAGCCCAACTTGCCGTACAAGAAACACAGATAGAGCAGGAAATCGAACGGGTTAATTTTGATGTGGGTTTTATTCAAACCGAATATTTCCCAAACAGAATCAACAAGAGTTTATTAGGAATTTCAGCAGGCATTTCTCTACCCTTATTTCAACGAGATCGAGCTGAGTTAATGGATTTATCAATAGAAGAAAAAGAGCGTAGTCTAGAGCTTTTAAACGAGCAGAAACAATACACTCTTGAACAGTACTACTGGAAATCACATGTTCAGCTACTTTTAGAAAAGTACAAAGAATTGCAACATCTCTATGCCCAAATGAACCTTCAAGAAATGCAGCAAACCCTACAAACATTAGATGATTATGAACCCCTAAAGGGTCTTGAGTGGCAGGAGATGCAACTGGATTGGAAAGAAATCGACCAACAATGGTATATCGAATTAGTCAAAAGCTATGTTGGTTATTTAAGTAGCACTGGACTTCTATCTAAAGAACCTTTGATAGATTGGTTGGATGCTGAATCGTACTAATTTCACTAATACTCTTAAATCATGTCCTCCCTACAACATCCCCGATACCTTATCACTGGCGCAAGCTCTGGCATAGGGGAAGAACTTGCTCGCCAATTAGCTGAAAAAGGGTATACAGTGGGCTTGATAGCTCGTAGAAAAGAACGATTGGTTACTTTAAAGCAGGAACTCAAATACAAACCAGGAAAGGTATTCATCTATGCTGTGGACCTTGCCAATGAGGCAGAAAGTACACTAGCATATACTAAGCTACGCTCCGATATGGGTGGACTCGATGGTATTATTTTGAATGCTGGTGTAGGTAGAGATGACCTTAAAGCTCCTTGGGAATCCGATGCTCAAACTATTGATATAAATATCCGTGCTTTTGCACATGGTCTTCACTGGGCCTTTGCACACTTCACAGAGCAAGGTCATGGCCATATCGTGGGTATGTCATCCATCGCATCGCATCTAGCCTCTGGACATGCTCCTGTGTACACAGCAAGTAAACACTTCGTATCAAATTATATGACTGGATTTCGGATGAAAGCAAATGCATTAGAAATAAAGCTCGATATAACCGATATACGACCTGGTTATGTGGTCTCAGAAATGACCCGAGATAATCCTCATACTTTTTGGATGGCTTCTACTCAAAGGGCGGTTGAGATGATGATAAAAGGCATAGAAAAGAAGAAAAAGCGAATATACATTACTAAACGATGGCGCCTCATGGCGGAGCTTGCCGAT
>Ga0233432_10004773_pt1 | contig 11946 bp, 16 predicted proteins | sample SI_122_August201_6_FD_179870 | JGI IMG/M metagenome (GOLD analysis project Ga0233432, IMG submission 179870) | Seawater microbial communities from Saanich Inlet, British Columbia, Canada - SI_122_August2016_10_MG | ecosystem: Environmental > Aquatic > Marine > Inlet | place: Canada: British...
AGGGATCAAGATGGAAATGAGCGAGTACTTCACATTCGAAGTGCCTGGTGCTAAGTTCATGCCTGCTGTTCGAAACAAAGTTTGGGACGGCAAGATACGTCTATTGAACACAATGACTGGCATGATATACGCTGGACTAATTCCTTACATACTCAAGTTTTGCAATACAAGAGAGTATCACGTTACGATTGATAAAGGTCTTGTGCCGAATAACGTTGTAAATGATGATGCTGGAATACAACTAGCAAAAGAGTTTAACTCTACATTTATTCCACGTGACTATCAAAACGAAGCAGTCGTTCATGCGCTGAAGAGCGAAAGAGCGTTGCTATTATCTCCCACTGCATCTGGTAAGTCATTCATCATATACCTCTTAACACGTTTTCACGTTGAATCTAGTCGTGCGGCTGACGCTATCCGCAAGGTTCTCATCGTTGTGCCTACAACCTCGTTAGTTGAGCAAATGGCATCTGACTTTGTTGAATACAATAACGGCAATGAGTTGTCAATACATAAAATTCGTGGCGGCATTGACAAAAACGTAGACGCTGATATAACCATCACTACGTGGCAATCAGTTTACAAGCTAAGAAAAGATTGGTTTGATAAGTTTGATGTTGTAGTAGGAGATGAGGCGCATCTGTTTAAAGCGAAGTCGCTAACAAAAGTGTTAGAGAAAATGTCTAACTGTCGATATAGATATGGGTTTACGGGCACATTAGATGGCACACAAACTCACAAACTAGTACTTGAAGGTCTCTTTGGCTCAGTGTATGAAGTCACTAAGACCAAGAAGCTTATCGAAGATAACACGTTAGCCGACTTTGGTATCACTGCTATCGTTCTTCAGTACCCAGATGAAATTAGGAAGATAAATAAGAATAAGACATATCAAGAAGAAATTGACTGGATAGTTGGCAATGAATCAAGAAACAAGTACATCAAAAATCTCGCAGATAGTCTCTTGGGTAACACGCTCATACTATTTCAGTTCGTTGAAAAGCATGGTAAAATCTTGCTACCTTTACTTGAAAGCACAGATAAGCCTGTGCATTTCATACACGGTGGAGTTAGTGCTGATGATCGTGAGTCCGTTAGGCACTTGGTTGAGTCAAGCAATAATAATATTATTCTCGCTAGTTATGGTACTTTTAGCACTGGGGTTAATATTAAGCGTTTGGATAATATCATCTTTGCAAGCCCGAGTAAATCGAAAATACGAAACCTACAATCAATAGGCAGAGTGTTACGTAAGAGCAGTGATAATACGAAAGCTACATTATATGATATAGTCGATGATTTACAATGGAAGACCACTAAGAATTTTGCAACAAAACATTTTATGGAAAGAGTCAAAGTTTACAATGAAGAGGGTTTTGAGTTTCGTATATATAATGTTAACATAAAGGGGAATTAGATGCTTATTCATATAAAGATGAAATCAGGCGATGATCTCATAGCAGACCTAATATCAAACGATGAGGATGAACTGACTATCGAGAACCCCATACAGGTCAAAATACATCCTGTACACGGATTCTTTGCTAAAAGTTGGATGCTATTGTCGGAGTCAAATCACGTGAGCCTCACTCACAATGACATCACATTTTGGGGAGAAGCAAACAATAAAGCTGTCGAATACTACGACACGTTTGCTGAAAGATTAACCCATCTACACGAACTCAGATACAGAGAGTCTGAGATGAAAGAACAGAGTGAAGAGATAGAAGATGTTCTTGTAGCTTACCTAGAGTCTAAAGACTCAATAAAACATTAATATACTTAAACATCGTATAACTCTATTATACATGGATATTAGCCTATGTCAAGTCTTTTCTGAAAATAAATCAAGAAAAATAGTGCTTGACAAAGCGGGCGTTATAGGTTATACTTGTAAACAATAAGGAGTGATATTGCATGGCAAAGAGGAATTACGTTAACAATCCAGAGTTTCTGGAAGCTATCATAGCATACAAAAAGCTATGCAGTGATGCAGAAGATTCAGGTGATAAGAGACCACAGATACCTAACTACATAGGCCAGTGTATCTATCAGATATCTACTAGGCTTGCATCTAAGCCTAATTTTTCAGGATATTCGTACAAAGATGAGATGATCAGCGATGGACTAGAAAATGCTATTCAAGCATTAGGGAACTTTGACCCTAACAAGTCACACAACCCATTCGCATACTTTACGCAGATCATCTGGTACGCATTTTTACGCAGAATCGACAAAGAGAAGAAGCAGTTATACATCAAGCATAAGGTTACAGAGAACTCGGTGATGACTGGTACTGCCGTTGATCACGCAGAAGGTACTGTTGATACTAGTGGTGAACCTGCTTACATTGACTTGAACAATGACTACATGAGTGACTTTGTTCGTGGTTATGAAAAGAAGATGGAAGACAAGAAGAAAGCCCAGACCAAATCGAAGAAGGGACTGGAGAAATTCATTGATGTTGATGAGAAGGAGAAAGAATGAAGATTGCTATCTTAAATGATACACATTGGGGTGCGAGAAATGATAATGCCGCAATTGCTGAACATCAGATAAAGTTCTATCGAGAAGTTTTCTTCCCACATCTACGTGAAAATAATATCAAAACTATTTTTCACTTAGGAGATGTTACAGATCGGCGAAAGTATATCAATTTCGTAACCGCTAAGAATCTTGAAGATCATTTCATGAGGGTATGTGCAGATGAAGGCATAGAACTTTATATGATTGCTGGTAACCATGACACTTACTTCAAGAATACCAATGAAGTGAATAGTCTCAGACAACTATACGGTAACACAAGTCATAAGAATCTTCACTTATACTGGGAAAGACCAGTCGAGTTAGATATGGATGGGTGCAAGATTATGCTTGCTCCTTGGCTGTGTTCTGATAACTGGTCAGAGTCCATGAAAGCAATGGCTGACACAAAAGCACAGATACTCATGGGTCACTTTGAGATCACTGGTTATGAGATGGACAAAGGACATCTATGCGCTGATGGTATGGACCGTAGTACGTTTGCTAAGTTTGATTCAGTATATTCTGGTCACTTTCATCAGCCATCTTCTATTGGCAATATATCCTATCTAGGTGCCCAGTATGAAATGACTTGGTCTGATCATGATCAAAAGCGTGGCTTCAGTGTATTCGATACTGACTCTCGTAGCATGGAATACATTCGTAACCCATACAGTCTATTCCATAAGATCATGTATGATGATGCTGATATGACTATCGAAGACATTGCACACTTAGACACTAGCCAACTGAAAGATACTTTCATTAAAGTTATTGTCAGAAACAAGACTAACCCGTATATCTTTGATTTGTTCTTAGATAGACTACAGTCAGCCTCACCTTGTGATATTAAGGTTGTCGAAGATCATATGAACTTAGATGTGATTGATGAGAGTGAACTGGTTGATGAAGCGCAAGATACGTTAACTATATTGAAGCAATACGTTCAGAACTTAGAGATCAGTACAGACAAGACTAAGATCGAAAAAGTTCTGCAAGAGTTACATAATGAGGCTATTAATTTATGATACTATTTGAAAAGGTTCGCTATAAGAACATTTTGAGTACTGGTAATACGTTTACAGAAGTTTTTCTAAACAAGAGCAAGTCTACACTTATTGTTGGAGACAACGGAGCTGGTAAGTCAACTATGCTCGATGCTCTGACCTTTGCTTTGTATGGCAAACCGTTTAGAAAGATTAACAAGTACCAGTTACTTAATAGTGTGAACAATAAAGAACTGCTGGTAGAAGCATACTTCAGTATAAGTGGCAACAATTATATTATTAAGCGTGGTATCAAGCCAGGCATATTCGAAGTATGGAAGAATGGAGAACTGCTGAATCAAGATGCGGCAGCCCGTGACTACCAGACTTACTTAGAAGAGACTATTCTGAAACTTAACTATAAGTCTTTTGGTCAAGTAGTTGTTTTAGGTAGTTCTACCTTTGTGCCGTTTATGCAGTTGAAAACTGGTGAGCGTAGAGATATCATTGAAGACCTGTTAGACATTCAAATCTTCACTACGATGAATACTCTTCTGAAAGAAAGATTGGCAGATAATAAGAGCGAGATAACTGATATCAAATATCAGATTGATCTACTTGATAATAAAATTGATAGTGCTAAGTCGCATAATGAGTCAATTCGAAAGATTAAAGAGACTGAAGTAGGCAAACTAAAAGATAAACTAAAAGAGCAAGTTGCGTTTGTTGAAAACGAGCAAGAGCAGATGGACGTTTTGTTGGATTTGATCGAAACGCTAAATAATAGCATCAGCGACAAAGCCGAGCAGAAAAAGAAGTTAGCAGAGTTTCAGGAGTTAAATCATGATCTTACAGCCAGGCTTAACAAGTTACGTAAAGACGTTGAATTCTACCAGAAGCACGACAACTGTCCAACCTGTAAACAAGGGATCGAACACGAATTTAAAGAAGAAACAATCGAATCCTCAACATCAGCCGCAAAAGAAATCGAAACAGCAAAGGAAGAGATTGGACATAAGAGTTTAGTAGTTGATGAGCGTTTGTGTGCTATCGATCTTGTTGAAGATGTCATATCAGAAAAGAATATTGCTGTAAGTGAGCATAGAGCAAACTATAAGATTGGCATGAATACTTGCAAGTCTATCAAAAAAGAACTTGATGGAGCACAGCAAGAGGTAGCAGAAATCGACACATCTGATATCAACAAACTTGAATCTGAACTCGCTAATCACCACGCAAGCCAGACTGAACTCTTTGATCATAAAGAGATACTATCAGTGGTTGCGTCTATGTTAAAAGATGGTGGTATCAAAACTAGAATTATTAAACAGTATGTACCCGTGATGAACAAACTGATTAACAAGTATCTATCAGCGATGGACTTCTTTGTTCAGTTTGAACTAGATGAAAACTTTAATGAAACTATCAAGTCTCGTTTTCGTGATGAGTTTTCATATTCCTCTTTCTCAGAGGGCGAGAAGTTAAGGATTGACCTTGCACTTCTATTTACATGGAGAGCCGTGTCTAAATTACGAAACTCTGTGTCTACTAATCTATTGATAATGGACGAGATTATGGATTCTTCATTAGATAGTGCTGGAACAGAAGAGTTCCTCAAGATCATTGAAGAGTTGACGGCTGACTCCAATATCTTTATTATCAGTCACAAAGGTGACCAGTTATATGATAAGTTTCATAGCGTAATCAAATTCGAAAAGGTTAAGAACTTTAGTAGGATTGCAACAACATAGGATAGAATAAATGGCTACAGAAGATAGATTAATATCCCTTCAACAGAAGCATAAGCATCTGCACAGCTTAGTAGAAGCGGCTGAAGCAGAGAAAGCTCCAGATATTTACGTTAGTAGAATGAAGCGTGAAAAGTTAATGATTAAAGATGAGATAAACGAACTACAAAAGAAAGTAGTCGATCAATTTAGATAAGGTGAACTATATGATGAAGAAAGTGAAAAGAGTTGGATTTACTGCCAGCACATTTGATCTGTTACATGCTGGACATGTGATGATGTTGCGTGAAGCAAAAGAGCAATGTGACTACTTGATATGTGGTCTGCAAATCGATCCTGCTGTGGATCGACCAGAGAAGAATTCTCCCATTCAATCTATCGTTGAGCGTTATACTCAACTATCTGCTATAAAGTACGTTGATGAGATTGTAGTATACTCTACAGAACGGGACCTTCTTGATATCCTTGAGATGTACAAGATTGATGTTCGAATATTAGGCGACGAATATAAAGATAAAGACTTTACAGGCAGAGAAGTTTGTGATAGACTGAACATAGATTTACATTTTAACAATAGGGACCACAGGTTCTCATCCTCTAATCTACGACAAAGTGTAGTGTGGGCTGAGTCAGGCTTTGTAAACAAAGATAAATGAAAATACTTTTACCGTACTCAACGCACTTTGAGGTTTTGAAATCTGCTGATGCCAAAGGTCCCGTCATTACTGGCGGTATCGAAAAGTTCTGTAAAGACCTTGAGGACAATATCAGCGGTATTATTCCTGTGTGCGTTACGAAAGACGATAAAGATAATAGACGTACACGTAAGGTAATAATGGATGCGATTGCAGAGCATGATCCAGATATGATCTTGTTTAATAATCCCTGGTGGGGAAACATGATGATGTCGTTTAATGTTCCACTAATTTGCATTATGCATGAACCACTTGTGCGTGACATACGTATGGTAGAATTGGGTACAATTTTGAAAGAACTCAATGAAAGTGGTTGCCACATCTACTTTGTTAGTCCACATCAATATGATTACCATAAGACTATGGCTCAGAGAATACGTCAAGTAGACTTTGGAGATATAAAGGGCTATATCAACCCATCATTTTTACCTTCTGACGTTCCGTTTTCGAAAGATCCTTTTTACGATGTATCTACTGTAGGTAGATGTGACAATGAAAAGGCACCATTTCTAATTCACAAGAAGCTGGAAAAATCCGTCCTAAATAGTCTTGTAATGACTAATGATGGAATTTACAAAAGTGACACTGTGAATGATTACGTTCAATCTAATCAGCATTGGGAAGCGCCTAGATATACGATGCGAGGATTACCACATAATGAGGTAGTCCAAAACATCTCAAAGTCTAAATTGTTTTGCTCAACATGGCCAAAGGAATCATGGGGCATAACAACGATGGAAGCGTTGGGCTGTGGAGTACCAACTATTCTCTTTACTGACGATAGTGGAAGTCACGCAAGCGAAAGAATTGCGGCTGATCCTTCCCATATATTTAAGGTTAAACGAACTTGTTCACGTGTAGAATTTGAAACAACTGTACGGGAATTCGCTAATGTGATGAAAAGCCGTAGAGATGAGATTGCTCAGATGACCAAAGAGTTACATAGTTTAACTAATTGGAAATCTTGTATTGACAGACTCATCGATATGCGCTATACTGACAAGAATAAATCTCGTTCAGATTTAACGGAGTTTTTTATATGACAAATGATACGAAGCCCATGATCGAAGAAAGTGCCGACTACGATAATTACATGGATGACGAGGCACGTAAGAATGATTCTTACAGTATAAGCCTAGATAAGTTCTTTGATGAGCCTATGGAAGATAAGCTGGTAGATGCCACTAAAGTGAAGAAGGTTGTACAGACCGATATTTGGAAATCAATCTATGTTCACTTTAGAACACAAGATGATATGGTAGACTTCTGCAAAAAGATCAATCAGATGATTCCTGGTTACGTAAAAGAAACATACTACCCATTAGAAGATCGTGCAGTATCTCTATTCAAAGATATGGAAGAAGAGCCTGTCACTATTGACGCTAATCTACTTGTTCCCGAGTATAATGGACCAGGATTTAGTAAAGTGAAGCCTGTCGAATCGGAGTATGAGTCGAACTGGAAGAAGCACTGGGTTGGTATGCCAGCATACAGTCAAGAAGATAAAATCAAGTTCAGAGCAATCACGCTAAACTTTAGAAGCGAATCAGACTACAAAGAGTTCTCGCAAAAGATTGGACAAGATGTAACTGAAAAGACTAAGAGCATTTGGCATCCAGAGCAGTTCATTACGAAGAATCTATTGCTACGATGGATTCAGCCAGAAGGTAGAACTTTGCCTGAACACCCAATGTATATCGTATCTAAAGGTCGTGCAGATTCAATGTTCACCTCTAGATCACTGTCTCGTATGCAGATACCACATTATATTGTAATTGAACCTCAAGACCTAGATAGTTATGATAAGGCACTTGACGTATTCAAAATGAGAGATTATGTGACACTTCTAGTCGCACCTTTCTCCAATCATGGTGATGGTCCTGGTCGTGCTAGAAACTGGGCATGGGATCATTCGATCAGTATCGGTGCTACAAGCCACTGGGTACTTGATGACAACATCTCAGATTTCTATAGACTACACAATAATGAGAGAATTAGATTTGAGAGCGGTGTAGGCTTTCAGGTAATGGAAGACTTTGTATCGAGGTACGATAATGTTTATATTGCTGGTCCACAGTATCGGTTCTTTATTGATCCAAATCAAAAATATCCTGCTTACGTTGCCAACACTCGTATATATTCCACTCTTCTTATTCGGAATGATTGTAAGCATAGATGGCGTGGTAGATATAATGAAGACACTGATATCTGCCTCAGAGTGATGAAAGACGGAGATTGCTGTCTACAGTTCAATGCGTTTATGCAAGGTAAAGCCGCAACTCAAACGGTGAGTGGTGGTAATACTGCTGAATTCTATCATGCTGAAAATACAGAGAACGAAGACTTCAAAGAGACTGGATACAATACTCAAGGTACTGTGAATAAGTCGCAAATGCTAGTCGATATGCACCCAGATGTTGCAAGACTTGTCTGGAGATATGGCAGATGGCATCACTTTGTAGACTATGGTCCATTCAAGGTAAACAAACTCAGATTCAGAGACGGATTCCAAATGCCTACTGGCATCAACAATTATGGTATGGAACTGGTAAAAGACTTCGATTGGAAAAATACTTTAGTTAAATGATAAAAAAAGGTTGACATTACCTTCATATCTGCTATACTACATGTATAAGTTAAAAAAGAGAGAGAAGATATGTTTAGAATTCCTAGTTTTCACCAAGAAGAAGTTGAGTTAAGCCAAGCATGGCAGACTATGAGCGGTCACGGTAGAGGTGATTGTCTTGAGGGAATGAAGTCAATGGACAGGATTTGGGCAGAACATTGCGCTACTCCTGACGCTGATGATGACGATTTCTTTAGTAACTGGTGCTATGAAGTGAATGCTTATAACAAAGTGTATGCAGATATGTCAAAATTATTTGCATAAAAAGGTTGCAACTCTTTTTTGCAACCATTATTTGCATAAAAAGGTTGACATTGTGGTCCAACCTGCTACAATGTATATGTAATCAATTGAGAGGGAATTAAATTATGGCTTATGTATCACAAAAAATGAAGAAAGAACTCGCTCCTGCTATCAAAGCAGTCCTTAAAGAGTTCGGCATGAAGGGCAGTATTTCTGTCAACAATCACTCAACGCTTTGCGTAAACATCAAAGCAGGTGAGATTGACTTCTCTGGCAACTACACTCACGGTGATCGTTACATCCAAGTCAATGAGTACTGGATCGATGAGCATTATACCGGTGTTGCTAAGAAGTTCCTTAACAAGCTGTTAGCGGCTATGAAAGGTCCCAACTACTTCAACAACGATGATGCGATGACTGACTATTTCCATAGATCACATTACACTGACATCAACGTTGGTAAATGGAACCAACCTTATGAATTAATTTCGTAAAAATTGAAATTAGGGGTTGACATTCGTGTCAACTCCATGTATACTGATCAAGTAAACAATGAGAGATTATATTATGCAAGTAGCAGTGATTCATACAGCCTTCGAAGACAGTCCACGTACAGTTGCTTTCGTAAACATTCCTGAAGATGCTCGGTCAACTGATGAGGCTCTAGAGTATGCCTATCGTTGGACTAACAACGTGATGGGTTCTTGGAGTCGAACTGATATCGAAGATAACGGTGACTACAACCCAGACGTAACTGTTATGGCAGATTTGCCAGTTCACGAAGGTGTGACTTACGGTCTACGATCTACCTCGATGGGTGATCAGATGTTAATAGGCAACAAAAAGTATAAAGTTGCCGGCTTTGGATTTGAGGAGATTTAATGAGCAAAAATTTTATATTTGACATGGAAACTATCGGGGCAAACGTTCTTGTTTGTCCCGTAGTGGATATGGCATATGCCTGTTTTGATTGGAATAGGTTTGTAGAAGATCCTTATACTTTTGAGGAGATTGCTGGTGAGGTAAAGACAGTTAAGTTGTCCATAACTGACCAGATGAATAACTATAATTGTAGCTATACCAAGGCTGACATTCAGTGGTGGGAAAATCTACCAAAAGAAGCACGTGATAATATCTTGCCTAAAGAAAATGACTTGACAGTGGGTGAGTTTTGTGATACTATACTAGCATACTTAAGAGAAAACCCGAAGATCGGTTATTGGTGGTCTAGAGGTAATTCTTTCGATCCAGTTATTCTGTTTAGATTGATGGAGTCGCAGGGTCAAAGCAAGTTGATGAATGAGTATCTGAAGTTCTGGAAAGTAAGAGACGTAAGAACCTTCATTGACGCTAAGTTTGACTTTTCAACTCGCAGTGGTTTTGTACCGCTTGCAGATGAGAAATATTGGAATGAAGCATTTGTAGCCCATGATAGTACTCATGATGTTGCCGCAGATGTTTTGAGATTACAGGCTATATACAGAGCCGAAAACGACTTGGAGCAAACTAGACGATGAGCAAGAAAGAAGAATTTGCCGCAGCCGAAAGCGGTGCGTTACGTGAATGTATTGGTGTACCTTACTTCAGACAACTCCCTCTTGAAGGACTAGCCGCAGGAGCAACTGCTCTAGAGTATGGTGCAAAGAAGTATGCCGACAGAAACTGGGAAAAGGGTCTGCCTTGGCAACAAATGATCGACAGTCTTAAACGACATATCGATGATTTTGAGCGTAGAAAAGACTACGATGACGGTCCTACTGGATCTGGATTACCGCACATTTGTATGATCATGGCTGGAGCATTGATGCTTTCTAGTTCTGTGATTCGAGGTGTTGGTGAAGACGATAGAATGCCTGCTCCTGATGAAGAAGCATTTGGTGCAAAAGATTGTGCTAAGTGGATCAAGATTCAGATGGAGAGGGCTGAAGAATTAACAAAAAACAGGAGAGATATGTCATAGAAATGAAAACTTTTGGATGTTCTGATATAAATAACTTTGCAGAACGTGAATTTAAACTATTAATAAAGGTGAATAAAATATGAAATTTAGTTCAGAAACACTTAGTGTTCTAAAAAACTTTTCGACTATTAACCCTAGCATTGTATTCAAGCCAGGCTCAGTAGTTCGAACAATCTCCCCACAAAAGACTGTGATGGCGGCGGCAACAATCGGTGAAACGGTTGAGACGCAGGCAGGCGTATACGATCTGTCTCGCTTCTTAAGCACTCTTGCGTTGTTTGAGGATCCCGATGTTATGTTTGGTCAAGATCGCTTTACCATCAAAGGTGGTGCAAGTACCTTGAGTTACACATATACGTCTGAAGCATTGATGGTTACTCCACCCGAGAAGGACATTGTTGTTCCTAATCCTGAAGTATCCGTTAATATTAAGTGGCAAGATATTGAGAGCGTCCGCCAAGCGGCAGGTGTTCTTCAGTTGCCCGAGATTGCTTTCATTGGTGATGGTAGTACCATTACTATGTCAGCGGTCAACAGCAAAACATCAACGGCTGATAATTATAACACCGTTGTTGCTGAAGGTGTCAGTACTGATCCATTTAATATGATCATTAAGACTGACAACTTAAAATTGGTACCAGCCGATTACGAAGTGACTTTATCTTCGAAAGGTATGGCTCACTTTAAGTCGAGTAAGGTTCAATATTGGGTTGCAATCGAGACTCGTTAATAAACTATATTTATAGGAGACTATTATGACAGAAGAAAACCAAGCCCCCGAAACCCAAGAGCAAGAACAAGCTCCTGGTCTCTCGCTGAATGACATCTCAGCCGCAGTTCAAATTATTGACGTTGCGACTGCACGTGGTGCCATTCGTGGAGAAGAACTGTTGCCAGTAGGCACAGTACGCCAACGTTTCATGGCATTTTTAGAACATGCTAAAGAGCAAGGTCAAGAAGTAAACTTGCCTGGTGAAGCGCCTGTTCCGCCTACGACTGAAGAAGTCCCGTCTGAAGCAGAAGTTCCCGCTTCCTAATCAGACACCCGAAGGGGAGATGTCGCTTGACATCTCCCTTTCATCCCTTTATACTACACAGTGTAAAGTTTATTATATTATGGAGATTGATGATGCAAGATGATTTTTTATGGGTCGAGAAATATCGA
>Ga0233432_10004778_pt1 | contig 11937 bp, 10 predicted proteins | sample SI_122_August201_6_FD_179870 | JGI IMG/M metagenome (GOLD analysis project Ga0233432, IMG submission 179870) | Seawater microbial communities from Saanich Inlet, British Columbia, Canada - SI_122_August2016_10_MG | ecosystem: Environmental > Aquatic > Marine > Inlet | place: Canada: British...
ATTTATAAAATTCAGAAGAACCATCAGGCAAAGTAACTTTAAACAAACCATCATCTGTTTTGGTAACTTCTATAGATTGATCATCTCCTATCATATCTAAGTTTACTGAAACTGAGTTATTTTCATTGTTTTGATCAATTTCAAGTTCATAGTTTTTATTATTAACAGTATAGTTTCTTGAAATACTTGTCTCATATGCATTCAAATCTTTCATTAAACCTCGTTCTGAAAAGTTAGTTTCTATCGGAATATTTGTAAGCCCACTTAATAAAAGAGCTGTTACCAAAGATGCTACATAAATAGATATTCCTCCGGTGAGTGGTGTTGCTCTAAAATGAAATTTTCTACTTTTATCAGGAATATCTATTAAGACATTATTGTTTTTAGCAATATTTCTAAAAAAGCCATTAAATGTAACAGATGCAAAGAATCCAATTACTAGTATTACAAGTACTGATATGTTTACCATACAATTTAATTATTTTTAGTTTATATTCATTATAATGATTAAACGAAACATCACAATTTATGATTAATTTATTTACATATTATTAATAAAAAATATGAGCTCACAGGATTATAAAAACGAATTAGCCCTTGCAAAAATGACTGCAATGCATGCTGGTAATATTTTATTAAATGACAAAATAAATATTAATAAGGTTTTATCTTCCTCAAAGAAAGATATTAAATTGCAGGCTGATCTTTCAGCTGAAAAAGCAATTAAAGATATAATAGAAAGTAAATCGCACTATCCAATCCTCGCAGAGGAAAGCGGACTATCTTCTGAAAGCATACCTAATATATTTTGGGTTGTTGATCCTCTAGATGGCACAGCGAATTATTCTAGAGATATACCCTTATGCTGTGTTTCAATAGCTCTGATTTCGAGCTTTCAGCCAGTTCTCGGAGTTATTTATGACTTTAATAATAATGACCTATATGAGGGTTCAGTAGAAACGAGAGCCCTTTGCAATAATCAAGAAATATCAGTATCAAAAGTAAATAATTTTTATGATGGGGTATTGTTAACAGGTCTTCCAAATAACACAGACTATTCAGATAGCAGTTTGCTTAAAATGGTAAAAGATTTTCAGAACTGGAAAAAGGTTAGAATGATTGGTTCAGCAGCAATGGCTGCAGTATACGTTGCCTCAGGTAAAGCAGACTTATATAGCGAAAAGAAAACTTATTTGTGGGACATTGCAGCTGGTGCAGCCATAGTCAATGCTGCTGGCGGAGATGCGCTAATTCTCAATCAAAATGAAAATTTTCAAGTAGATGTTTATTTCTCAAACTCGCATTTAAAAATACAGCCCTAATGAAAAGCTTAGTTTGGTTTAGAAGTGATTTACGTCTCGAGGATAATCCCGCGCTAAGATCGGCTTGCTCCTCATATGAGGAAGTTCAAGCTGTATATATTTTTTCAAAGAATCAATTAGCTTCTCACAACGAAGCAAATGTAAAAATTGATTTCATCGTTCAGAATTTATTTCTTCTAGAAAAAAGTCTTAGCGAGCTAAACATACCCCTTACTATTGTTCAAAGCGATGGTTTTAAAGAGGACCCAATACTAATAAAGGATTTATCTTTAAAGAGAAATATTGATAAAGTTTATTGGAATAAACAATTTGGAGAAGATGAGTCTAATAGAGATTTTATTGCTTTAGATCTTCTAAAAAAAAGCAACATCAAAGTTGAATCTTTTTATGAATCAGTTGTGTATGAGCCAGGGTCTTTAAAAACAGGTCAGGGGACTCCTTATTCTGTTTTCACACCATTCAAAAGAAAATGGATAGAAAATTTTGATATGGATTTCCTAGATATAGATTTTAAATACCAAAAGAGAATATCATCTGAAATTACTTCAAATATAAAAGATTTTAATTTTAATCTTAATCAGACTCATAAAGTCGGTATGAATTTATGGCCAGCTGGAGAGCAAGAGGCAGATGCAAGACTAACAAATTTTTTAAATGATAAAGCTAGTGATTATTCAAAAAATAGGAATGATCCCATTTTAGATGGAACTAGTAGAATATCCCCATACCTTGCTTGTGGGATTATTTCACCAAAAAAGTGCATTTTAGAGGCACTGAAAATTAATAATTTTGAATTTAGTTCCGGGAAAGTTGGTGTTACAAAATGGATCGATGAAATTATATGGCGAGAATTTTATAAAAATATAATGTTTTCTTTTCCTAAGGTGAGTAGAGGGCAGCCATTTCAAGATTATTCTAAAAATATTCAATGGCGATATGATGAAGGCGAATTTAATGCTTGGAAAGAGGGTAAAACTGGTTTTCCTATCGTAGATGCTGCTATGCGACAGCTTCTTCATGAAGGTTGGATGCATAATAGATTAAGAATGGTTGTGGCAATGTTTTTTACAAAAAATATGCTTCATGACTGGAGATTGGGCGAAGAATATTTTATGCAAAATTTAATTGATGGTGATTTTGCTTCTAATAATGGTGGATGGCAGTGGAGTAGCTCAACGGGAACTGATGCAGCTCCATATTTTAGAATTTTTAATCCAATTACTCAGTCTACTAATTTTGATAAAGAGGGTAAATTTATAAAAAAATATCTTCCGGAGCTAAAAGATTTAGATAAATCTGTAATCCATAATCCTTCTTTGGAGCACAGAAAATATTGCAAGTACCCAGAACCAATATTGGATTTAAAAGAGTCAAGATTAAGAGCGATAGATGCCTTTAAAATAGCTAAATCTTAGGCATAAAATACATAGTTTAGTTAATTAATCTTATGTATACTTTGCTCAAATAATTTTTTATATGGGGAGTATATAAGAATGCATAAAACCGATTTAGAAATAGCAAATAACGCATCAAAAAAACATATCAAAGATATAGCAGCATCTTTGAATATTCCTGAAGATGCTTTAATAGTTTATGGAAATGATAAAGCTAAGATTAATTATGAATTTTTAGATACTTGCAAAGATAAAAAAGATGGAAAATTAATTCTTGTTACTGCAATTTCTCCCACACCAGCAGGCGAAGGTAAAACAACCACAAGCGTTGGCTTGGTTGATGGCTTATGTCATATAGGCAAAAAAGCAATGATATGTCTCAGAGAGCCAAGCTTGGGTCCATGTTTTGGCATGAAGGGAGGTGCTGCAGGAGGCGGTTATGCTCAAGTTGTTCCTATGACAGATATTAATCTTCATTTTACTGGCGATTTTCATGCAATTGGAGCTGCTCACAACTTGCTTTCAGCATTAGTAGATAACCACATTCATTGGGAAAATACTTTAAATCTTGATCCAAGAAGAATTACTTGGAGACGGGTAGTTGATATGAATGATAGGTCATTAAGAGAAATTACATGCGGACTTGGAGGAACAGGAAATGGTATTCCAAGGCAAAGTGGTTTTGATATTACTGTAGCATCTGAAATTATGGCTGTTTTTTGTTTAGCAAGTGATTTGGAAGATTTGCAAAATAGAATTGGCAACATAGTTGTTGGATATACAAAAAATCAAGAGGCTGTAAAAGTAAGCCAATTAAATGCGCAGGGTGCAATAACTGCTTTGTTAAGAGATGCTTTTCAACCTAACTTAGTCCAAACCCTTGAGAATAACCCAGCATTTATGCATGGGGGACCTTTTGCAAATATTGCACATGGATGTAATTCAGTCATGGCAACAAAAAGCGCTTTAAAAATGGCTGACTATGTTGTTACTGAAGCTGGTTTTGGTGCTGACTTGGGAGCAGAAAAATTCTTTGATATTAAATGTAGAAAAGCTGGTCTATCACCAGATGCTGTAGTCCTAGTTGCAACAACCAAAGCTCTTAAAATGCATGGCGGTGTTAAAAAAGAAGACTTAAAAGAAGAAAATATTCAAGCAGTAAAAGATGGGTGTAAAAACCTTGAAAGGCATATCCAAAACATAGGTAAGTTTGGAGTCCCGGTAACGGTCGGTATTAATGAATATTACACTGATACCAAAGATGAACATCAAGCAATAATAGACTTTTGTCAAAGTCATGGTGTTGCTTGCATAATATCTTCTCATTGGGAAAATGGTGGAAAGGGTGCTGCGGACTTAGCTTCACATGTTGCAGAACTAGTAGATGGCAATGAGTCCTCATTTAAAACTTTATATGATGATGAAATGTCTTTATGGGATAAGACCAGGCATATTGCTACAAGTATCTATGGTGCTGAAGATATTATTGCTGATAAAAAAGTAAGAAATAAATTTAAGAAATTAGAAGATGATGGTTATGGGAACTTCCCAATTTGTATGGCAAAAACTCAATATAGCTTTTCAACAGATCCATTGCTTATGGGGGCACCATCTGGCCATGAAGTGCCTATACGAGAGGTAAGGCTTTGTGCTGGCGCAGAGTTTATTGTTGTTATCTGTGGTGAGATTATGACGATGCCTGGGTTACCCAGAAAGCCAGCATCTGAAAGCATTGGAATTGATGAGAATAAGAATATCAAAGGGTTGTTTTAATTTAAGTATAATTTAAAGGTTTAATATGAAGGATAAATTACAGTTTTATATAAATGGTGCTTGGGTTGAGTCTGATTCAAGTGAAATGATTGAGGTTATAAATCCTGCTAATGAAGAAATAGTAGGTCATGTAACTGCTGGAACTAAAGTTGATATTGATAAGGCAGTTCAGGCAGCAAATGAGGCCTTCAAGACATATCAATATACTTCAAAGGATGATCGTATTGAGATTTTAAATAATATTATTGCAGAATATGAAAATAGGTATGATGATTTTGTTCAAACTATTACAGAAGAAATGGGAGCTCCTATATGGCTTTCAGAAAAAGCTCAGGCATCTACAGGAATTAAAAATTTACACGAAACCCTTGATGCATTAAAAGAATATCAATTTGAGAAAAAAGAAGGTGATTACACACTAATAAGAGAGCCTATTGGTGTCATAGGAATGATTACTCCTTGGAATTGGCCTATGAATCAAATAACTACTAAAGTCTCAGCGGCTCTTGCTGCTGGTTGTACCATGGTATTGAAGCCTAGTGAAATTTCTCCATATTGCGCAATGCTATTAGCGGAAGTTTTTGACAAAGCTGGAGTTCCAAATGGAGTTTTTAATCTTGTAAATGGATATGGACCTACAGTAGGAGCAGCTTTATCTGATCATCCAGATGTTGCCATGATGTCATTTACAGGATCTACTAGAGCTGGAATAGCTGTTGCTCAAGCATCTGCAGTCTCAGTAAAAAGAGTTCATCAAGAGCTTGGCGGCAAATCCTCAAATATCATCCTTGATGATGTTGCGGACTTAGAAAAATCTGTAAAAGGTGGTGCTGGGCACTGTTTTTTGAACTCAGGACAATCATGTAATGCACCAACAAAGATGTTAGTTTCTGAAAAAAATTATGATAAAGCTGTTGAAATAGCAGCTCAAACTGCAAATAACACAACGGTAGGAGATCCCCATGGCGAGTTTAGAATTGGTCCTATAGCTAATAAAGCTCAGTATGAAAAGATTATAAAAATGATAGAAATTGGTATTGAAGAGGGCGCTACTTTAGTTGCAGGCGGCACAGAAAAGCCAGAAGGTTATGACAAAGGCTATTATATAAAACCTACTGTATTCGCAAACGTTACTAACGACATGACAATAGCAAAAGAAGAGATTTTTGGACCTGTCTTGTCAATCCTTAAGTACAAATCTGAAGATGAGGCAATACATATAGCAAATGACACTGAGTATGGTTTAGCAGGGTATGTTCAAGGTGAGCCAGCACACGCAAATGAAGTTGCAAGAAAAATTAGAGCAGGACAAGTTATTATAAATGGAGGAGCAAGAGGAACTGGGGCACCATTTGGTGGCTACAAATCATCAGGAAACGGAAGAGAGCATGGCATGCATGGTTTAGAAGAGTGCCTAGAAACTAAAGCAGTTATAGCTCCTTAATTTAATCTAATAAATCCGGTTCTCTTTTAATAATCATGTCATATGCAGGCTGATAGCTTGCCCATGCGGCGATATCATTTGCTATAAAATCTCTAGTCTTTACAGCAGTTTCATGAGGAATAATTACTGGTGTGCCTGCTGCTTCTGCCATTAGTTGAGCCTGGCAACATCTTTCCATTGACATATAAAACCATAGAGCAATGTCAACAGACGGGCCTGTAGTAAGAATCCCGTGATTCTGAAGAATTATAACTTTCTTATCACCCAAAGCTTTTGCAATTTCATCACCCTCATCAACTTCTTCCACAACTCCTGAAAAATCCTTATACATTGCCTGTGTTTCATAAAAAGCACATGCATCTTGTGAAATAGGATCGAGAGGTTTGCCAAGAGTAGAAAAAGTTCTTCCGTAAATAGAATGAGAGTGAGCAGCAGCATTTACATCTGGTCTTGCTGCATGAAGCCTAGAGTGGATTGCAAAGGCAGCAACATTAACATCTTTGTCTCCTTGGACAACCTTTCCCTCATGATTGACTAAAATTAAATCTGAAACAGAAATTTGTGAAAAATGAACTCCAAGTGGGTTTACCCAAAAATGATCAGGAAATTCTGGATCTCTCAGGGTTATATGTCCAGCAACACCTTCATTAAAGCCAAAGTAAGCAAACATTCTAAAACCCGCAGCAAGTTTTTCGAGCTGGTTCCTTCTTAGCTCTGCTGTGTTAGCAAACTCAGTCATTTCAAGACCTTTTCCTTTCATAGGAAGTCTTCCGTCAGTTGTATCAATCTTTATTGGTGAAACATTTGTCATTCTATATCCCTCTATTCCTTATTGAATGTTAAAATAGCTTACCAAAAAAAGAGATATTATGAAATTTAGAATTGAAAAAGATAGTCTTGGAGAAGTTAAGGTTCCTCAAAATGCTTTGTGGGGAGCTCAAACTCAAAGAGCTCTGGATAACTTTACTATAAGCGGTATTAAATTTGCCTTCCCTTTTGGAAGATCTTTTATCGAAGCTTTGGGCATAATTAAGTATTCAGCAGCAGCAGCTAATAATAAATTAAAGTTATTACCGTCAAATAAAGCTACAGCAATCAAATCAGCTGCAAAAGATGTGTTAAATGGTTTGCATGACGACTCATTCCCTCTTGATGTTTTTCAAACAGGATCAGGAACTAGCACTAACATGAATGCTAATGAGGTTATTGCAAATTTAGCTTCAAAAAAATCAAAATTAAAAATCAATGCAAATGATGATGTAAACATGAGTCAAAGCTCAAACGATGTCATCCCAACAGCAATTTGCGTAAGTTCTCTTATAGACATGCATAGATTACTTCTTCCAAACCTTGATCACTTAATTAAATCAATTGATCTAAAAATGAAGCAAGTTAAAGGTAACGTAAAAACAGGCAGGACTCATTTAATGGATGCTATGCCAATTGATTTTTCACAAGAGTTATCTGGCTGGAAAGCTCAGCTGGAAGCAAATAAGAAAATTATAGTATTAGCTACTAACAGAATGAATGAACTTCCTCAGGGCGGAACAGCTATTGGGACGGGCATAAATACTCATAAAGATTTTTCAAAAAACTTCTGTTATGAATTAAATAAACTCTCTAAGTTTAAAACCAAACCTTCTAAGAATTTTTATCAAGGTTTAAGTTCCGTTGATAATGCTGTTGAGCTTTCTTCAGCTATTAAAAATTTAAGTATTATTTTGATGAAAATTTCTAATGATCTTAGATGGATGAATAGTGGGCCATTAACAGGTTTGGGGGAAATAGAGCTTGAGGCGCTACAACCTGGAAGTAGCATAATGCCGGGTAAAGTAAACCCTGTGATACCAGAGGCAGTGGCAATGGCTTGTGCTGATGTGATTGGAAATGATGTAACTGTGACTCTTGCTGGTCAAAGCGGTAATTTTCAATTAAATGTGATGCTACCTGTTGTAGCTTACAACCTTTTAAAAAGTATTAATCTTCTAGGAAATGCAATGCCGCTTCTTGCAAATAAGGCTATAAAAACATTTAAAGTAAATTCAAAAAACATAAATGAATCTTTATCAAAAAATCCCATTCTTGTAACGGCACTCAATAGAATAATTGGTTATAGCAAAGCAGCAGCTATTGCTAAAAAAGCTTATAAAGAAAGTAAATCAATAATTGACGTAGCTCATGAAGAAACTGGTATGACCAAAGCTGAGTTAAAAAAATTATTAGATCCAGCAAAATTAACCAAAGGTGGCATTAGTGAATGATTTAGCTTCAAATGCTTGTGAGGCATGCAGAATTGACGCCCCCAAAGTTTCAGATGATGAATTAAATATATTGCTAAAAGAAATCGATAATTGGGATTTAATGAACGAAGGTATTAAAAAGTTAAAAAAAACTTTTAGCTTTTCAAGCTATAAAGATTCCTTAGATTTTACTAATAAAGTCGCCAATATGGCTGATAAAGAAGATCATCACCCAGAAATTACTCTCGAATGGGGTAAAGTGACTGTTGTTTGGTGGTCTCATAAAATTGAAGGCCTCCACAAAAATGACTTTATATGTGCGGCAAAAACAGACCAATTAAATAATTACTAACTAATATGGAACAAAACGAAAAACCTTATCAATCATTAGCATGGCTTGCCACTGGCATTCTTATTATTGCAGCTGCATTGGCCAGCTTTGTACCAGAGCTAGAATATCATCACTGGGCTTTTATATCAGCTAATACATTGTGGGTATATGTTGGGTGGTTGTGGAAAGAACAATCATTGATAGTCCTTAATGCAGGATTAACATTGATTTATATTTTAGGACTAATATTCTAAGAATTATTTTTTTTTAAATTTAGTCTTGCTATAATCCGACATGGAAAAAGTAAAACAAAAAGCATTAACATTCGATGATGTCCTGCTTTTGCCAAGGTACAGTGACTTTATACCTAGCGAAGCATCAACTCAAACAAAACTCACAAAAAATATAACTATCAAGGTTCCTTTGGTATCTGCTGCTATGGATACCGTCACTGAATCAAGCATGGCAATAGCTCTAGCTGAAGTAGGGGGGATTGGTATTATTCATAAGAATAACTCTATTGAGGAACAAGTATCTCAAGTAAAAACTGTCAAAAAATATGAAAGTGGTGTTGTTAGAAACCCTATTACAATTGAATCAGACAAATCAATAGGCGAATTAATTCAACTAACCACTGAACTCAACATCTCTGGGATGCCTGTTGTTGATGATAATAAATTAAAAGGAATAGTAACAAGTAGAGATTTTAGATACGCAGATAATTTAGGTGCTTTAGTCTCTTCAATCATGACCCCATTTGATGAGCTAATAACAGTAGTGGAGGGAACCCCACAAGACTCAGTAAAAAAACTAATGCATGAAAATCGAATTGAAAAAGTGTTAGTAATAGATAAATCAGGAATGCTTAGCGGACTAGTTACTATGAAAGATATTGAAAAGTCAGCAGAACATCCAGATGCAACTAAAGATGATTCAGGCAGCTTAATGGTTGGTGCTGCACTTGGAACTGGATCGGATACTCTTGAGCGAGCAAAAGCATTAAGTGAGGCTGGAGTGGATGTATTTGTTATTGATAGCGCACACGGTCATTCAAAAAACGTTGTTGATACAATTAAAATGATTAAAAAAGAGTTACCAGGCATCGATGTAATTGGAGGCAATGTAGCGACACCTGAAGGAGCACTAGATCTAGTAAAAGCTGGAGTTGATGCTATTAAGGTAGGAATGGGGCCTGGCTCTATTTGTACAACACGTATTATTGCTGGGATTGGTGTGCCGCAAATAACTGCAATACTTGATATTAAAGATGCTATCAAAAAACATGATGTGGGTATTATTGCTGATGGAGGGATAAGATTTTCAGGCGACATTGCAAAAGCTATAGCAGCAGGAGCTGACTCTGTCATGCTTGGAGGTTTATTTGCTGGAACAGAAGAAGCGCCAGGCAAAGTTGAACTATTTCAAGGGAGAAGTTTTAAAACTTATCGTGGCATGGGCTCGATTGGTGCTATGACTGAAAGGCATGATGCAAATAGATATATGCAAGAAGATTTAGATTCTGAAAAATTAGTACCTGAGGGTATTGAAGGAAGAGTTCCCTATAAAGGCCTTGTAGTTAATGTAATAAATCAATTAGTTGGTGGATTAAGGCAGTCGATGGGTTACATTGGTTGCAAAACCATTAAAGCAGTTCATGAAGATAGTGAATTCGTTGAAATTACAAACGCTGGTATGACCGAAAGCCATGTTCATGATGTCATGATTACAAAGGAAGCACCTAACTACCAAAGAAGTTAATCATTAAATATGGCTGCCAATTTATCAACTACATCTAAACAGATAGATACCATTCTAGTTCTAGATTTTGGATCTCAATATACACAGTTAATTGCAAGAAGGGTAAGAGAGAGTAACGTCTACTCAGAAATACTGCCTTGGGATATTAATGAAGAAAAAATTAAATCAATTAACCCTAAAGGTATTATTTTGTCTGGAGGCCCAGACTCAGTTACGAATAGCTATACACCAAGAGTTCCCCAAGTAATTTTTGATTTAAATATTCCTATTTTAGGTATTTGTTATGGAATGCAAACACTTGCAGAACAACTTGGAGGACAAGTTATTTCAGCTGAGCAAAAGGAATTTGGATATTCAGAACTTAACATTACTGCAGATTGCATATTATTTTCTGAATTGGGTAAAACGTTAAATGTATGGATGAGCCATGGAGATCAGGTGCAAGATCTGCCCGATAATTTTGATTTAGTAGCAGTAACATCTACCGCTCCAATTGCTGCAATGCAGCATACAAGCAAGCCTATCTATGCCTTGCAATTTCACCCTGAGGTAACTCATACAGAAGATGGTAAAACTGTCTTAGATAATTTTATTTTTAAAGTCTGTGATGCAAAGACAGATTGGAAAATGGACGATTTAATAGGACAAAGAATTCAAGAAATTAAAAATCAAGTTCAAGATAATAAAGTTCTGCTTGGTCTATCGGGCGGAGTTGATTCTTCAGTCACTGCTGCACTTTTGCATCAAGCTATAGGCAAAAAGCTTGTATGCGTCTTTGTAGACAATGGCTTATTAAGAAAAGGCGAAGCTGAAGAAGTTATGAATACTTTTAAAGAGAATATGAATTTAAATGTCATCAAATCAGACAGTGAAGAGGTATTCTTAAGACATTTAAAAGATGTAAAAGATCCTGAACAAAAAAGAAAAATTATTGGGAGAACTTTTATTGATGTTTTTGATGCTGAGGCAACAAAATTAAAAGACGTTCATTTCTTAGCACAAGGAACCATTTACCCTGACGTAATTGAATCTTCTGGTTCAGAATCTAAAGAAGCAAGGGTTATAAAATCTCATCATAATGTTGGCGGATTACCAGAAGAAATGAAGATGGAACTAGTTGAACCATTAAGAGACTTATTTAAAGATGAAGTCAGAAGAATGGGTGTTGAACTAGGCCTGTCATCAGAAATGCTAAACAGGCATCCGTTTCCTGGTCCAGGTCTTGGGGTTAGAATTTTAGGAGATATTACCAAAGAGAAAACAAGAATTTTAAAAGAGGCTGATCATATTTTCATAGAAGAGCTTTTAAAAGCAGATCTATATAAAACAGTTAGCCAGGCTTTCGCAGTTTATTTGCCAATAAAATCAGTTGGTGTTGTTGGTGACGAGAGGAGATATGCTGAAGTTATAGCTCTAAGAGCAGTAGAGACAGTAGATTTTATGACTGCAAGATGGGCGCATCTTCCTTATGAGTTTTTAGAGCATGTATCTAACCGAATAGTAAATGAGATAGAAGAAGTTAGCAGGGTGGTCTATGACATCTCAAGTAAACCCCCAGCCACTATTGAGTGGGAATAGTGACATAGGCTGAAACCCCCACTCTTACAGTCTTTCTGCTGTTGTAAACTTGTTGTAAACACCTGTTTTTCCATTAAATTTGTAAACGTTGTTGTAA
>Ga0233432_10004783_pt1 | contig 11934 bp, 9 predicted proteins | sample SI_122_August201_6_FD_179870 | JGI IMG/M metagenome (GOLD analysis project Ga0233432, IMG submission 179870) | Seawater microbial communities from Saanich Inlet, British Columbia, Canada - SI_122_August2016_10_MG | ecosystem: Environmental > Aquatic > Marine > Inlet | place: Canada: British...
ACTCGATGCCGAGTGGCGTTCTGACTTGAAATGGGACCGCCTCGCACCACACCTGCCACCTCTTTGGGGGAAAAAAGTATTAGATGTTGGCTGCAACAACGGCTATTATCTCCTGCGCATGGCCCTCCAAGACCCAGAATGGATCTTGGGAATCGACCCCACGCCACGTTTCCTTCTTCAATGGAGACTCCTCACCGGCTCGCTCCAGCTCCCTAGAGTTGACTATCACCTCCTTGGCCAAGAGCATCTCAAGGCCTTCCCCAAAACCTTCGATCTCATTCTTTCGATGGGGATCCTCTACCATCACCCCGAGCCCTTGGGGCAACTCAACATCTTAAAACAGGCCCTCGCCCCAGGGGGCTGGCTCGTTCTTGAAGGCATGGGGGTGGACTCCCCTGACCCCATCTCCCTCTTTCCTCACCCCAGGTACGCCAAAGCGCCCGGGGTCTGGTTTCTACCTTCGGTTCCATGCTTAGAAAATTGGCTCATCCGTAGTGGCTTTCGAGATATCCAAATACTCCATGGAGGACCAACCACCCAAGAAGAACAACGTCACTCGGAGTATTGCCCCCCCCCTTTTGAAACACTCAATGATTTTCTCGACCCCAACGACTCCTCTAAAACCGTCGAAGGCTACCCCGCTCCTTGGAGATATCTCGTCATGGCCCGAGCATGAGCGATGAAGACTTATATTTTGAAAACGGGCAAGCTAGGTCTCGCCGTTTCGAAGAAGGCTATTACGGTCTATTGGACGGCCTAGAAGAAAGCCGTTATGTTTTTCTCGATGGGAACGGTCTAAATGATATCACCACTGACTGCTACACTCAGGTGATCGCTGAAACAGGCTTTGGCACAGGACTCAACCTCATCTCTCTTCTTGAGCGACGCTCCCACTGGAATAAACCACCAGCCCTTCACTACATCTCTGTTGAAGCACACCCTCTTTCTCGATCTCAATTTGATACTTGCCACAGAAACTGGCCAGAACTTGAAACTTGGCGCCAGCAGCTGGCCACAGCCTGGCCAGAACCTACGCCAGGTTGGCACCGCATAACGATCAAAGACATCTCATTAACCATGGATATTTTTCATGGGCCCGCCTCCGCTTGGTTTGATAAATTTCCTGTAAACCACGTCGAGCATTGGTTCCTCGATGGGTTTTCTCCTTCTAAAAACCCCGATATGTGGACAGCTGAACTCTTCTCAAACTTGAGTCACCATAGCCAACTAGGCACTACCCTTGCCACCTACAGCGCGGCTGGCTTCATCCGTCGTGGGCTCAGAGACGTAGGCTTCACCATGTCACGCAGAGAGGGCTTTGGCCAAAAACGAGAAATGCTGACAGGGGTTTTCAATACTCCCATAGAAAAATAGCCTCGCTTAAACTAAATTTTAAAGCCCTTGCCCAAGAAGTTTTTCAACGTCTTGAATTGAATTGGTTTTGAAAGGTGTTCATCCATACCTGCATCAAAACATCTCTCACGGTCCTCCGGCATAGAAAGAGCGGTTAAGGCAACAATGGAACTCCTTTGACCAACCTTTTCCTCATGCTCTCTTATCAAACGAGTCGCCTCTAGGCCGTCCATCTCGGGCATGTGAATGTCCATCAGGATCAAATCGTAACATTTGTTTCTAGCCATATCGTAAGCAATCCGTCCATTGCTGGCCAGGTCGAACTCTAGGTCTAATTTTTTAAAAAAGGCTTTTAGCAAAAGCTGATTTTCTTCATTGTCCTCTGCCACCATAATTCTCATGCCAGTCTTCTCTTCTTCATCACTCAAAATTTCAGTTTGAGTCTCTTCTTCAAAACTCGTAAGTTCTTCTTTGTCTAATTTTAATTCCAGCCAAAAGTGACTCCCTTCTCCCTGCTCACTTGAGCACTCGATCTTAGTCCCCATCAAGGAAGCTAATTTAGAACTGATCGCTAAACCCAGACCCATGCCTTCGTGCTCTCGGTTCAAACCTTGATCGGCTTGTGTGAAAGGAGCAAAAATTCGCTCTAAGTCTCCAGGTCGTATCCCCATGCCATCATCTTTGACATCAAAACGAAGAACTATTTCTTTTTCACTCTCCTTCAACACTTTGATGGAAAGATCGACATGTCCTTTACTGGTAAACTTAAAAGCATTGTCGACCAGATTGTAGAGAATTTGTTTGAGTTTTCCTTTATCACACAAAACATGACTATCTCTTTGCATATCAAATCGCACTTGAAAACTAAGTTCCTGTGGCTTCTTGAGCATCAAAGTTTTCGTTGTTTCTTGTAATTCCTGACGAATCCAACAAGGGCTGAGCTGAAGCTCACCCTCGGTGTTTTGGTTCACCATCGCCAACATTCCATTTAAGACTTCGAGCAATTGCAACCCAGATCGTTCGATCAGGTCTAACTCTGGAAGCTCTTCCTGACTCCCAGACTTCAAAATGGACGCTGCCCCAAGGATTCCATTGAGGGGAGTTCGCAGTTCGTGATTCACCGTTGAAATGAAAGCTGACTTAGCCCTTAGAGCGACTTCGGTTTGGAAAACATGGTCCCTCAAGCGACGTTGAGTTGTGAGAAGTCGATTCACTTGCTCCTCCCGCTGACGGCTGGAGCCTAAAGTTGTTAGCACCCTCCCTTTGAATAACAGGGGACTGAATGGCTTTTTAATAAAGTTATCGGCTCCCTTTTCTAGGCAGGTGATCAGGTCAGGCTCGTTCTCGTCACAACCCATCACCATGACAGGAAGTTCCGCCGTGGCAGCCTCCGTTTTCAACTTAACCAAGGCCTCCATCGCTCTCTCACCAAAGGAAGGCAAGTCAATGAGCACCAGACAATAAGCCGCCTTACCTAGTTGCCCAAATAGATGGTCAATGTCATCTAGTTGATCAACTTCAAAGCCATCAGGCGAAAGTACATCTCTTATCTTTTCAGCAGCTTCCCTATCTTGATCGACCAGCAGAACGTGCTCATCACCTCGACCAGTCATCGAACGCCCAAGCGACCCCACCCAGTGCTTTAGGTTTCCCTGTGACTCCAGCGAAAGGGCCAAAATCTCCAGTCCAACCTCATGGGGCTGATGACTTTTCTCGACCTCTTTCGACATCCAAGCGACTCGACCAGCCAAGCGTAAAATAACCTCTCCTTCTGGAGAATTCAAGGATATCAACAAAGAGTCGCCAGCCCTAACGGGCTTTTCAAAATACGCCCTCGCACCACCAATAGAAACATCACAAAGACTGCCTGAAAAATCCAAGCCCTCATCCCCCTTAAACCAAGAGTGGACTTGGAGCGGCATGTTGCATGGTTTGCGAACATAACGACGCCGGACCGACCAGTCCTGCATTTGGAGCGATCCAATCTCGTGAAGCCAAGACTCCTCTCTAGGGGGGTGATTCACAAAATAGTGACAACGATGGATGTACTCAAGGCTCACTCCATCGCTATCATTAATCGAGAAGCACTCGCCAAATGCCCGCAGGGCCATTTCGAAACGCCGTTCTCTAAAGTCCTGAACAGCACACGTGAATAAACTGACGTTATCAGACTTCAGTTCACGTATTTGAGGAGGGTCAGAAGCAAAGACCTCGTAAATGCCTATCGGTTTACTTTTAAACGATAAAGGCAGAAGGTCGATATCACGCAGAGGGAACTCCTCTCGGTCCAGTCCGGATAGCACTGCTTCACTAACCAAAACCCTGGCCTTGAAACGGCGATTGAGACGCTCCATTTCTTTGCAAATGATCAAAGGAGTTCCAAGCAGCGTTGGCGCCAGATGTTCCTTCCCACCAAAGGCACCCGTTTTTACCCTGCCACTGTGAACTGACACTCCTACTTCTAAGCCAACCACATCGGAATCTTTTTTGCTTCGGTTGTAATTGAACAGTTCTTCTTGAATCCCAACCGATGCTCGAAGAGCTCGATTCTCACAAGCTAACCCTTCAAAGACAGCCCGTAGGCCACCTTCTCCAAAGGTTTCAATCCATCCCCCATGCTGATCAAGCACCTGAGAAAAAAGACCATAAAGGTCAGACATCAACTCCCCATAACCATCTTCAGAGAGTTCGTTCAGCCAGCCCATGTGCCCATGAATTTCTAGGCTCATCAAAACAACATCCTTAGACTCACCCAAGCCAGAGTTTAATTGACCCGTGAGAGCTCCTTGGCGTTGAAAGGGTGAGATCAAGCGAGATGAACGCCTGTTTTGTTCCAACTCCTTGCTCAAAGCAGGCTCCAACTGTGCCGTTTGAACCAAGGCCACTTCCACCCTCCTAGCCAGCAATGCAGGACTAATCGGTTTTGACAAAAAATCGAGAGCCCCTAGTTCAATGCAGTAACTAAAAATCGACTCCTCTCTTTCACTCGTCACCACTATCGTGGGAAGCGAGAACCCCTTTGCTTTCATAGCCTGCATCAACTCCAAAGAGTTCATTCCCGGCATGTGGTGATCTAATAGAAGAAGTTCGAAGCTTTTCTCCTCCATCATTTGGAGGGCTTCTTTTGGGTCATTGCACTCGACACAAACATGACCCACTTCCTCCAGAGTCATCGAGATGAATCTAGTGACAATCGGGTCGTCGTCGAGGATAAGAATCCCTTTGGATTTCAATTCTATCAATGGAAGGGGAAGGCTCTCTAATTTAGGATTTTCCTAACAAAGGCAAGGGAAATTCGCAAATTTGAAAGCACTCGCCTCAGATATTTGCTAAGAGAATGATAGGAACCTTGCCTCTCAAACTGGTAAAGGGAAGGTCAGACCAAGAAAATACTAAAAAACAGCATCGAGTCCAAGACTTTAGAATCGATCTGAATCACTCACCTGGCCACAACCGTGCTGCCCCAAAAGGCTTTGATGACTACAAAGCCTTCGGGTACACTCCTTCAGCGACCAATTCCGACAGCCGACCTTTGACGATATCCCGGTCCTCTCGGTAGGTCACCCCAAACCAATGTTCATCGGTGTCGAGCACTTCAACCTCGGCCTGGCCACCGGTGATCAACTGACTCACGACAGAGGGAATATAAAGCTCAGATTTTTCTTCTTCTGCTCGTTCCTTGAGAAAATCCTTCAACTCCCGCTCTAAATGTTCGAAAATTGAAGGAGTGAAACCAAACATATTCATAGAAGTTAGCTCCTCTCCCGAAAAATTTCGCTCTTCGCCTTTTTGCCAGTTTTCCAAGCTCCCACTTTTTCCTTTTCCAATTTTGGTGAATTCCGTCACCGACTCCAATCGGCCCTCGGCGTCAGTCTTGCATATTCCGCGAGAGACCGTTCCATTTTCAGAAAGAGTGTTCGCCAAACGGTATCCCACCATGCAGTAATCGGCTTTGGCTCCATCTTTGGCTCGGTTGAGTCGCTCAGCTGCTAAGGCAAACGAACCCCTACCGTAAAAGTCATCTCCATTGATCACCAAAAAAGGCGTCTGAACTTGGTCTCTCGCAACCCAAATCGCATGTCCAGTTCCCCAAGGTTTCTCACGCCCAGAGGGCTTAGAAAACCCTTCAGGAAGGTCTTCCAATTCCTGAAATGCAAACTCAATCTCGATTCGTCCTTTCCAGCGATCTCCTAGAAATTCCAAAAAGGCCGCTTCGATATCTTTTCGAATGACAAAAACCACCTTCGAAAACCCACTTTCAAGGGCGTCATGAATCGAGTAATCAATGATCGCCTCACCATCGGGACCAACAGGGTCAATCTGTTTGAGGCCACCATAACGACTGCCCATTCCAGCAGCGAGAACGAGAAGAGTCGGTCCAGGCATTACATATCTCTTATTCAGAAAGTTGATGCCGAGGTTTGCCCCTCTCCTAGCCTGTCAACTCTGTGTTCATTTCTAAAGAGCTCTTAACACGGTAGCTTTTTTCATCTTCAGAAAGTCTCATGGGTAGCAATTCCCAATAAATTCATGCCCCTTCAAAGAGTTGTTTACCAAAGTTCCTGCAAAAAAGCCATCGTGCTTCATGCAATCAAACAGGACCTCACCCTTTGATCTACCTTCGGAAATTTCTTTCAAAGAATGAATGCACAATTGGCGTCTTCTTAAGAAAACTGTTTTCGATATTGACCCGGAGTCACTCCTAGGTGTCGTTTAAAAAGGCGATTGAATAAACTCACATCACTAAAGCCAGCATCCATCGCCACATAAAAAATTTTATTGTCCGTACTTCGCAAGTCGAGCATCGCCAAATGCAGACGTCGACGCACCAAGTACTCCATTGGAGAAAAACCAGTGTGTTTTTTAAAGGCCCGACTAAGGGAATTGGGGTGAATCCCCATCTCTTCAGCTAATGCAGGCAAGCCGATCGGTTGTCGAAAGTTTCGGTCCAAATGCTGACGCAAACGTTCCATCGGATTGGTCACAGATAATTTGTAGAGTTCTTTTAACTGCGGCTTAGCTTCACGGCAGACTCTCATCAAGAAAGTCTTAAAATATAAGCGCATCATTTCCTCATGCCCCAGCTGTGGGTGCAGAAGCTCTCTTTCAATCTGACGAAGAACCTCCAACATACCCGATATATCCGAGACTTTGATCCGCATGATCCGGTTTTGATTGTGATAGAAGTTGGGGTGCAAAGGAATCAACTGGGAGAGCGTTGCTTGAAGCTCTTCGGGAAGAATGGGCAAAGGGTGTTTTTCAGGGTCGACATAAATATTAAACACATCGCAAGCCTCAGATTCAATGGCGTGTTTCTGACCATAATGGGTGATGCTTAAGTCTCCTTCTCCCTCGGTAAAACTCTCATCTTCCAAATGGTGAACCGCTTTGCCCCCATAAATAAAACTGAGTAGCACAACATCGATTCGGTGCTGCTCAAAATTCTCTGGCTGAAAATCACGATAATCTTCAACAGCAAAGCCTAAGCTTTGCATCGAAGGAAGAAGCCCTTTTTTGAATTGAGGCGTCAGGTCCCGACTCTTTTTCAAATCCATCTCTTCGGTTCGAAAAATCCAGATAAAGTGTTTGAAAAGTTCAATATTTATAATATTGAATGACTATTCTATCATAACTTCATTAGACCTCAACCCAAAATTCACATGATTCAAATCCTACCCCAAGTCCAAATGGGCACAGGTTCCCTTTCAGAGGAAACCATTTCGTCGTATCAAAAAAATGGTTTTGTAAAAGTTCCCAACCTCCTCCAAAGAGAATGTGTGGCTGAGTTCAGAGAAGAAGCCATCAAAATGGCTCCTCAAAACTCCATCAATGGCAACCCATACGAAAACCGTCTCGCTCAGCAGGTGAACATATGGCAAAAGAATGATATCATGAAGGCCCTCAGCCTATCTCCTGATATCGCTAAACTGGCTAGCCAACTCACTGGTTCCCCCATGCGCATTTGGCACGACCACCTCCTCTCTAAAGCTCCAAATACGGGGCTTCCCACCGAATGGCACCAAGACCAACCCTATTGGCCTTTCGTCAAAGGAAACAAAACAATCTCGGTGTGGATCGCCCTCCAAGACACCCCCGTTGAAAAAGGCTGCATGTCCTTCATTCCCCAAAGTCATGAGTTAACAGAGCTCGAGCCTCAAAATTTAAGCGACCCTAATAGCCTTTTCGAGAAAGCACCACAACTGGAGTTTCAACCCAGCATCGCCCTACCTCTCAAAGCTGGCGATGCGACCTTTCACAACGGCTTCTGTGCTCACCGCGCCTTTGGAAACCAAACTGATGACTGGCGAATCGCTCATGTGACGATCTACATGGATGCCAACACCAAATACTCAGGAAAGCGCCATGTCGTGACCGATAATTACATCGAAGACGTTGGTGATATCTCCGAAGGAGAAACTTTAGACAAAGAGTGGTTTCCCCTTCTCACTCCTTGATTGAAGAAAGGCTCTCTTCTAACAGCTAGCTAAGTAACCTCGAATTCCCTCGGCCATCAATTCAAAGTTTTTAACTCGTCTTGCATCATCGGCCTCGAGCAAAGTGAAACGGAAACCCGGTTCATCACAGCAAAAACTTGATAGGGGAACCACACAAACGCCTTTAGAAGCCATCAGACAATAAACAAAACGCTGATCCAAAGGTAGCCCAGGTTGAAGGAGTTCATCAAGGTACTCTCGAAGATTCTCATTTTGAGCGGGTAGTGTTTGGCCCCGGCTGAGGACGTTGTCTTCAAATACCACGGTCATGTAGAAAGCGCCTTGGGGCTTGATGGCCTGAACTCCTTTCACTTGAGAAAGAATGCCATAGGCTTCTTCTGCTCTTTCCTCAAACATCTTCGCTCGAGTTTCGAGGTGAGGCACAAACTGGTCGTCGTTATAAACGTGGGGAATGACCATCTGTGGCAGACTCGTGCAGCAAACCTCCATCATTTTGGCATCGGCCAATGACTTTACGTAGCGATCAAAGGTTGGGTCTTTCTCACGATTAAACACTTCAGCCCACCCACAACGCGAACCCGGCCAAGGAAATTCCTTAGAGATGCCACGCAGAGACATTCCGGGGACATCCCCCAACACCTCACTCAGGTGAACCGTTTCTGCTCCGCCATAAATAATGTGAGAGTAAATCTCGTCATTGATGATCATTAGGTCAAATTCTCTGGCGATCTCAACAATACGCTCTAATAGGTGCCGTGGGTAGACAGCCCCTGTAGGATTGTTAGGGCTGATCAAGAGGATGCCTGTGATGGTGTCGTTGTACTTCACCTTGTTGCGGATGTCTTCTACATCGGGCAACCAATTATTTCTACGATCACACCGGTAGGTCAGGTGCTCATAACCACTATGAGCGGCCTCTCCTGAAGAGTGAGTCGAGTAGGCAGGACTAGGGCCAAGAATTCGAGCTTCTCGCCTCATGCCGGAGAAAATTGTTGAAATCGCATCTCCCAAGCCATTAAAGAAAAGAATGTCATCGGAGGTGGCCTTGGCGCCTCCACGTTGGTTGATAAAACCTGCTAAAACCTCACGGGTCTCGCCCACGCCTTTGGAGTCACAATAGCCCCAAGAGTTGCAGTCGTCCATGACCTCCAAGGCTTTTTCCTTGATCCAAGGTGCGACTCGCTCACCTTTGGCGATAGGGTCTCCAATGTTTTCCCACTGCATCTCAACACCCATCGCCTCCATTCGCCGGCCAACGGCGACGATGGCTCGGATCTCGTAAGTGAGGGAGTCAGCTCCAGGGTGAACGATATTGCGACGCATTTGATCTTCCTTGATGAACTGGCATTATTGGAAGGTTGGCTTTGATCAAGTTCTGATCAACTTATCAAATGCCCCTTTTGTGCTCTGGGCCCCCGCTAAGATGAAAAGGTCCAATAAAGGGCTATCTATGGCATCCACTAAACAGATCCAGCATCGTCTCAAACAATCCCGTGGTCGACTCCAACGCCTCAGCGAAGAACGCTTAGAACTCGAGAGCACCCTAGCTAGCCTCGACGGTAAAAGTCCAGCCAAGGCAAAGGTTGAACGACAACTCTCCAAAAAACAAGAGAGCCTCGATGACGTTCAGGCAACCTGCCTACGTTTAGAAGGTGAACTCACCGAAGCTCAAAACAATCCAAGCCCAGTCCCAGCCAAGGCAAAAAAAACAAACTCCTTGGCTAATGCCTTCGACTCAGAGCGACTAAAGCAATTGGAAGCTGAAATCGAGGACATGCAGCACCTGGAAAAACAGCTTGAGCTCGCCCAGCGTTCTAATTTGGAACGCTTCAAGCAGATCCAGCTACAGATTCGAGATTTATCGAAATTAACCGACCGGCTTTTAGTTGTCGAAAGTGAACTTCGTGACCTAAAAATGCAGGTCAAAGGCCAGCGAGTCAACGACGAACCTTCCACGGCTCAGATGTTTGAGGATGAGAAAAAACTCACCCAAAACATCTTCCAACCCCAACCGGCCACCACCTCACCCACAGGAGAACCCTTGAGTGGGAGCCTTAACTCTCCATGGCCTTGGCCCGAAGCCATGAGTCTTTTCCTAAAAGGTTGGTTACGAGGTAGAAAGTGGTGGGGTCATGAGGACTGGCTTGGGCTACTCAATCAACTCAGCACCCGAGATTTCTCTCAGTTCGCCTCAAAAAAATACCATTTTAAGATTGGTGCCTTCCTCGAAGAGCACCGAAAAAAATAACCAAAGCTCACGTTCTCTAACTCATTTGCGTGAGAACTTAGCTAAGATCCCATCCTAAGATTGGGCAAGATAGAGGTGAAGTAAAAACTCTGGCTCTAAAGAACCCCTTACTCCAAAAAAAAAGCGCCTTTCGGCGCTTTTTTTGATTCCGAAGTTTAAAAAATCTTCAGAATTGGCTTTTATTTCGCCCGCGACAAGGTTTGCGACCGTGATTCGCCCTCTTGGTCTTTCCGTAGACCAGCTTGTGGATTCTTCGTTTCTTGGCCATGGTTAACTCCTTTTGAGGGGCGCGGCAGATTATCGTCTAGTGTCATTTTGCAATCTTGAGGTCTCTAAGCCTGAGCTCCGGCCTCCTCGAAGCTCTAATCCAAGAAAAGGTGAACTCAACAATTTAGAAAATTGATCCACTCCATCCCATATTTCAGAGCTGAACTCCAAGTACCCCTCATTGTGAAACCCTCCAGTTTCAACCCATAAGTATGGCCCTCTTTTTTTTAATGCTTCACCGAGGCGTTTCCCCAACTGAAAAGGAACCACCCCATCCAAACGACTATGGAATTGAAGCACTGGGCCATCCCAGTCCTCCAGGGCAACGTCACTGGCGAAAGGATGGCGCAAAACCCAACCAAGGGGCATCCATGGATACACCACAGACCCCATCTCTTCCATATTGTTAAAGGTGTTCTCGAGAATAAGACCTGCAGCGCCGTGCTCTTTTACCAATTGGGTCGCCACGGCCCCACCCAAAGAATGTCCCCAAAAAATACGGCGTTCGGGGCCAAAATTCATATCCGTCGTCAGTCTTTTCATCCACAAACCCATCAGCTCTAAAATCGCTCCTTGGCCTGGCTCACCAGAGGTCTCCCCATAACCAGGGTAATCTGCGACAAAAATGCTGAGCCTCATTTTTTCAGCTAGCCATTTCACTCGCCTATGCAATCCTTGAACGCTTCCGGCGTTGCCATAGCAAAACACTAACACTCCTGGAGCTCCAGCCTTCTCCCAATACATCGCTTGAGCCTCACCTCCGGCCCAATCCATCGTCAAAGCCTTGTGCTCAAGGCCTACGACGGGAAGGTTTTCGCTAAAACCAGTGGGAGCCCGAAAAATGATTTTCTCCTGAGAGAAAACCAACATCAACAACGTACCAAGGTAAAGAAAAAACCCTAGGGCCACCAATACCAAGGCCCCCCTCCAAAAAAAGTGGAGGTCTTTTAGAAGTTCCTTTCCCTGGTAACGGAATTTCCGCCACCAGGAATCGGGGACTCCAAATTTATTCACTCGCCTTCGGCAAAAAGCCAGTCAGACGTCGGTAGATCGTAAGAGAGGATCTCTTCTGATGCGAAAAAGTTGTCTTTTTCTCGTTGAGCTGATTCAGGTGAATCCGAAGCATGGATGAGGTTGAAAGACTTTGAAGATCCAAAATCACCGCGAATGGTTCCTGGATTAGCTTCTGATCCATTCGTTTTGCCCACCAAGGTTCGGATGGTGCTGATGGCATGATTGCCTTCAATCACTAACAAAAGTACAGGAGACTGAGTGATAAACTCCAGTAGCATTGGGAAAAATGGTCTTTCAATGTGCTCTTCATAATGCACTTTCGCCTTTTCTTCACTGACCTTAGCTAATTTAGCGCCAACGACCTTAAAGCCTTTTCGCTCAAAACGGGAGATGATCTCTCCCATCAAACCACGTGCAACGCCATCGGGTTTGATGATCACTAGAGATTGTTCAATCATGGGAATGCCCTTGAAAAAAGGAAAAGAAGGATTTTGAGGATAATCTCCCCGTGATCTTGAAAAGCCGATCGCTAGGAAATTGTTAAGTTATGTCTGCCCATAAAACACTAACCAACAACGATGCTCCTACAACTCGAAA
>Ga0233432_10004787_pt1 | contig 11929 bp, 12 predicted proteins | sample SI_122_August201_6_FD_179870 | JGI IMG/M metagenome (GOLD analysis project Ga0233432, IMG submission 179870) | Seawater microbial communities from Saanich Inlet, British Columbia, Canada - SI_122_August2016_10_MG | ecosystem: Environmental > Aquatic > Marine > Inlet | place: Canada: British...
CCCAACTAAACGAGCGTTGACACACTTCAAGGAGGTGCGAGATTATTACGCTAAAAAAATCTTTAAATTCTCGGGGAGCATACAGCCAGACTATTTGACTAATATTTGCACCGTTAATCCTAATTTCGATAAATTCTCATATATCAATAAAGGTCTATATAAAGAAAAATCTGTTTTAAAATTTTACAAACAAACCAACCCAAAATACATCTCTCAATCATTAGTTGATAATATGTTCGGGGAAGATTACGATGAAGTTGAAGTCGACTCACTCAAAAACATCATATCGAAACACAATCACAACAGAATAGATCTACTAAAACTAGACATCGAAGGTGCTGAAGTCGACGTACTTGAACAGATGCTGAACGATCAAATATACCCAAAATATTTATGCGTTGAATTCGACTTGCTATTAAAAAACAAAGACCCAAACGGATTAACAAAAAAAATAATCGACAGACTACAACGAAACAATTACAAAATTTTAATAAACAAAAACTTGAATATAACTTTTAAGCTTACATCAAAAATAAATATTTAAAATGAATATCCCCAATCAACCATGGATGTCAAAAGAAGAGATTGACTTAATATTAAGCTTCCTAAATAAAGACGACGTAATGCTCGAATATGGTTGTGGAGGAAGCACAATGTTCTTCCCAAATTACGTGAAAGAGTATTTCAGTATTGAATCGGATGAATCTTGGGCTAATTCTGTGCGGGAGGTTATGCCAAAAAACGTAAAGATGCACTATGTTCCCGCCACCAGACCTAATGACCCCGATCAAAAAAACATAACAAGATGGGATCAATTATATACAACTAAAACGTATCATTCCTATAAAGAATATATCGAAACAGGATCTAAGACAGGAAAAGTATTTTCTAAAATTCTCATAGATGGTAGGGCTAGGCCTCAGTGCGCTAGGTATATGTATGATTTTATAGATAGCGATTGCGTTATTTTTATGCATGACTGGCATCCATCTAGAAGTTACTACAGGTCAGTTTTAGAGAAGTATAGAGTGGTAAAGGAAATCAATTCAGGTCAGTGTTTAGCGGTTTTATCAAAAAAATGAAACAATCCCTTGTAAACACAGATAGTGCGAGACTATCAGAACCTTCATCATTTTGTACAATATGTACCCATACTTGTTATTTTGAATTTCTTGGATTGGTTTATTCTTTAAGCGTGCACCATCCTGGCGCAAAATTATATTGCATGTTGGATTCTAAAACAAAACATGAATTAGAGAATTTAACATTAAAACCTAATTTGGATATAAAAGTAACAGTAGGTCTTGATAAATATACAGGATTAGATAGGCAAAAAATGGAGCAAACGAACACTATTAAAGAATTCTGGAATCACAAAACTTACATTATGTCGTACGCTTTACAGCATGAAAAGGATACTTTATTTTTAGATTCTGATGTTTTTATAGTAAATCCAATCAACTGCATAGATCACTCAAAAGAGTTAGGATTATCCCCTCATTATATTAGAAAATTAAATACAGACGAAGTGGGTTATTACAATGGAGGTTGCGTATGGACAAAAAATAAAGAAGTCCCTTTATGCTGGGAAAAACATACAGTGAATTCACGTTACGTAGATCAAGCATCTTTAGAAGATGTAGCGATAGATTACAAAGAATCCATGTTTGAATTTGGCGAAGAATCAAATTACATGCCATGGAGAGTTTTATTAGCAAACAATCAAGAAGAAGTAGTTAATAAAATTAATATAAAAAATAATCAAATAAACATAGGTGACAAACCTCTGGTATTTTTACATACACATTTTCATGATCAACGCTTTATACAGGTAAATAATATTTTCATTAACGCTCTCAGAAAACTAAAACGTTATAAAGAATTATTGATTATCGATAGAATTATTAATAAAAATTGGATTATCAAAATACCAAAACAACCACAACAAGGAATCTGGAGGCATGCAAATGACAGCTTTAGAGAATTAGCTTCACTATATGAAAAAAATAATAGTGATGTTGTTATTGAATTAACGGATAGCTTGCACTGTTGGCTTGGAAATGATATATTATTATACGATAGACCAACCCATGAATGGTTTAATCAAGATCTAGCAAATACTAGCTTGATATTATTAGGTAATGGAGATGTCAATAAAGAAGGTAAAAAATTAAAAAGTAATAACCTTAATGTTATTCCTTGGATTTTTTGGCCCAGAAGACCTAAGGTATTGGAAAAAATATTAGGCGATAAAGGGGTTTTGTCCTACGAGGATAGGGGAATAGAGAGCATATTCATAGGGAATTATGAAAACGGTGTGCAGGAAAAATACAGGAATACTAATGTCGATTGGAGTTCAGTACTATCAGAATATCATTGTACGGCTGGACATAAACATAAATTCACCCACGAAGAGTATCTCATGAAATTACGCAATTCTAGATACGGTTTATGCTTACGTGGTTACGGCAGTAAGTGCCATAGAGAGGTAGAGTTAATGGCGTTCGGAACAGTTCCAATAATAACAGAGGAAGTTAATGTTGATTCTTACATGGAGCCTTTAATTGAAGATAAACATTATATTAGCGCCAACACTAAAGAGGAATTACTAAATAAAATAAAACAGATAACTAAAGATGAGTGGAACCTTATGTCCGCAAACTGCTGTAATTGGTACAAACGAAACACTCATAGTAAATCAAGCCTAAACCATACTATTAATAAAATATTATACAACAAAAAAAAATTTTAAAAAAACAATAAATAATTGTATAATAGTTTAAATGAAAAAAATAATCATAACAGGTGTTACTGGTCAAGATGGCAGTCATATGGCTGACTATTTATTAAAAAATACAGATCACAAAATCTACGGCGCAGTAAGAAGGTTAAGCGTAAAAAATCATGAGAACATTCTCCACCTAGAGAATGAACCTAGATTTAAGATAATCAACATGGACTTAAATGATGCTCATAGCATGCGAGATGTCATCATAGATATAAAACCAGACTATTTTATAAATTTTGCAGCGCAATCTTTTGTTGCAGGTAGTTGGGATTACCCAATCCAAACCTGGGATACAGACGCTGACGCTGTATTACATATCATGGAGTCTATAAGAAGGTTCGCGCCAGAATGCAGGTTTTATAACGCCGGCTCCTCTGAAGAGTTTGGCGATGTTATACGTTGTCCTCAAGATGAAAACCATCCCCTTAGGCCACAATCTCCTTATGGAGCGGCGAAGTGTGCGGCCAGGCATATAGTAAGAGTATATAGAGAATCTTATGGTTTATTCGCAATACAAGGATGGCTTTTTAATCACGAAGGAACAAGAAGGGGCCTGGACTTTGTGACTAGAAAAATAAGCCATGGAGTTGCTAAAATAAAAATAGCATTAGAGTCAGGAAAAGACATACCTGTACTTGAACTAGGAAACCTAGATGCCAAGAGAGACTGGACCGATGCGGAAGATTTTATGTCTGGAGTATGGATGATGCTAAACAGGGAAGCACCAAAAAACTATGTTCTAGCTAGTGGTGAAATGCATACAGTTAGGGAATTCCTAAATGAAAGTTTAAAGTGCGCAAATTTAGACTTTAAATCCACCGGTTCTGATGAAAAAGAACAATACCACACAAAGGATGGAAAACTAATATTCCAAGTGAACCCAAAGTTTTACAGGCCTGCTGAGGTGCACGAGTTGTGCGGCGACTGTTCTTTAGCTGAGAAAGAGATGGGTTGGGTCAGAAAGACAGACTTTCACGGTTTAGTTAAAAAAATGTACCAAAACGATTACTTACTATTAACTAGGTGAAAGATCAGAAAATTTTCGTAGCTGGCCATAATGGTATGGTCGGTTCTTCAGTCTTAAACTCGTTACGTGATGCTGGGTATAATAACATCATCACTAAAAACAGGCAAGAAGTCGATCTTTGTAGTCAATCCGAGGTATCTACTTTATTTAAAACTGAATCTATAGATGTGGTCGTTTTATGCGCTGCAAAAGTTGGCGGCATATTGGCCAACAATACATATCGAGGCGATTTTATATATGAAAATCTACAGATCGCTTCAAACATAATTAAGTCCTCGCAAGATAATGGTATATCAAAACTAATTAATCTTGGTTCTTCATGTATATACCCAAGAGATGCTAGAATACCCATCAAAGAAGAATATCTATTAACAGGTGATCTAGAAAAAACAAACGAGCCATACGCTATAGCTAAAATAGCTGCGCTTAAAATGTGTGAATCTTTTTACCAACAATATGGATCTAATTTTTATTCAATTATGCCTTGTAATCTTTATGGCCCAAGAGATAATTTCAACCTAGCGACGTCTCACGTTCTGCCAGCTTTTATAAATAAAGTTCATAGCGCTCAAGTTTCACAATCAAATTCTGTTGAAATTTGGGGGTCCGGGAAACCATTGCGCGAGTTTCTTTACGTTGATGACCTGTCGGAAGCGATACTTTTTTGCTTAGAAAATGTAGACGCTAAAGACATATACTCTCAAAACATATCTCATTTAAATTGTGGCTCTAAAGATGAAGTTTCAATAAATGATTTAATATCCTTAATTAAGGAAGTCGTTGGTTTTAACGGATCGGTTACGTTTGATTCCTCAAAACCAGACGGAACATTTCGTAAAAAAATGGACAACTCTAGAATGAGCGCCCTAGGCTTCAATAACAATACTTCTCTTAAAGATGGATTAATAAAAACATATGAATGGTATAAAAACAATATTCAACCATTGAATACATAAAATGACTACTAAAAATAAAAAACAAAGTAAAACGATTGATAAACCTAAAGACGACTCGGTGCAAACTGAAAAAAAGACTTCCTTAACTTTTGACGGTAAAGAGTACTTTTTTGAAGACCTCACCCAAGAGCAACAAGTTATTATTAATCATATTAATAGCTTAGAGTCTAAAGTTAGGGATGCTCAATTCAACCTAGACCAATGTAATGTAGCCAAGCAAGCGTTCATCAATATGCTAAAAGAATCTTTAGATGATTAATTTTAAGTGTACATTTTTGTATGCGAAAAATTAAATCTTTAGTTACTGGCGGCGCCGGATTCATAGGTAGCCATCTCGTTGAACGTTTACTTCGTGCAGGTCATGAAGTTGTTGTTGTGGATGATGAGTCCTCAACTGCAAACTCCAGTTTCTCCTGGAGCGATTACACAGAAAATCACAAAGTTGATATTTGTGATTTCGATAAACTAGAACCTTTATTTAAAGGTGTTGATTTAGTTTTTCACTTAGCCGCTCGGTCTCGCATACAGCTTTGCGTACAAGACCCTTCGGATGCAGTAAAAAATAATTCACTCGGAACTGTTAATGTTCTACAGTCGGCAAGATTAAATAAGTGCAAACGAGTTATGTTCGCCGGAACATCTTCTTGTTATGGTTTAGCTAACCCCATTCCATTAAAAGAGGATATGCCAAATGACTGCCTTAATCCTTATTCTGTTAGTAAAGCAAATTGCGAAGAATTATGCAAGATGTACACAAAGCTTTTCGGGCTTGAAACTGTACTCTTTAGATTTTTTAATGTCTACGGCGAGCGCCAACCTTTAGCTGGCGACTATGCTCCTGTGGTTGGTCTATTCTTTAGACAAAAAGAATCAGGGCAACCAATGACTGTTGTTGGCGATGGCTTGCAAACAAGAGACTATACTTATGTAAAAGATATTGCTGAAGCTATGTACTTGGCCGGAGATTCACAAAATAAAGAAATTATTGGTGAAATGTTTAACCTCGGCACTGGAAGAAATCACTCTGTCCTTGACATCGTTGATTTAGTCGGGGGTGAACACGCTTTTATTGATGCCAGACCAGGGGAAGCCAGGGAAACCCTAGCTGATAATACAAAGGCTAAAAGCCTACTTGAATGGAATCCATCTCAAAGATTCGAGGACTGGGTCGAAGCTAATAAGCCTCAATGAAAATCGGAGTTATTGGCAATGGGTTCGTTGGATCTGCAGTCGCTAATGGGTTTAGTAAATACGACGTAAAAGTTTTTGACAAAAACCCTGATCTGTCTAAAAACTCATTGGAAGAAGTTCTCCTTCAGGATTTTGTCTTCGTTAGTGTTCCAACTCCCATGAAGGACGCAATGGGTGCGGACTGTAATCTATCAATCATACAATCTTGCTTCGATGAAATTTCTTTAATTAGTTCGAAGGCAACATTTATCATTAAATCGACGGTCCCAATTGGTACAACCAAAAAACTACAAAGCAAACATCACGATCTTAATATCGTTCATTCTCCTGAGTTTTTAACTGCTAAATTTGCTAAAGAAGACTTCCTTAATGCAGATAGACATATAGTAGGATATACTAAAAATAAAAGTGATGGAGAAAAAGTTATCAAACTATTCAATACATCATTCCCAAACATACGCACTATATTAATGAATAGCGATGAGTCTGAGTCCGTTAAATATATAGCGAATTGCTTTTTCGCGACTAAAGTTAGTTTCTTTAACGAAATCTACACGCTCATTAGCAAGCTAGAATTAGACTGGCATTCAATCGTAGAGGGCGTGATGGGAGACAGAAGAATAGGTCAATCTCACTTTCAAGTTCCAGGCCATGATGGAGACAAGGGATTTGGTGGCACGTGCTTCCCTAAAGACATCAACGCATTAATAAAAACTTTTGAGAAAAACGGCCTAGATCCTAAATTACTAAAATCCGCTTGGGAAGTAAATCTTGATGTAAGAAGTGATTTAGATTGGTCTCGATCAGAATCAGCTGTCAAGGAATAGACTGTTAATAACTTTGCTTGATATTATTCTTGCAATACACGCTTCCTTATGTTATTATAGGAAAATCTTACAAATATATTATTTTTATAAATACCCCAATTACGTCAGTGTAAAACAATTTCATGGATATCAAAGTTAAAAAAAGAAACGGAAGATTAGAGTCATTTGAAGTAGATAAAATTAACGCTAGTGCGCAAAGAGCTTGCGAAAACATAGATGATGTTTCAGCTAGCGAAATAGTCCTAGATGCCCAGCTACAGTTATTCGACAAGATAACCACGAAAGAGATCGACCAAGCTTTAATACTTTCAGCAAGAGAGAAAATAGAAAAAGAGCCTAATTATTCTTTTGCAGCCGCGCAACTCTTACTAAACTGCCTATATAAAGAGGTATTCAAAGAGGGTGTTGACTCCGACACGTTCAAGCTTCAGTATAGAAAAAGCTTTATACAAAATATTAAAAAGCTATGCAAGGAAAACAGACTAGATAAAAGATTGTTAGAGTTTGACTTAAATAAACTTTCGGAAGCAATTAAAATAAGAAGAGATAAAGACTTTAAATACTTAGGTATACAAATTTTATTTGATAGATATTTCTTAAGGTTAAATGACAAAATAATGGAGACGCCTCAATCATTTTGGATGCGTGTTGCTATGGGCTTGTCTATTAATGAAGAAAACAAAGATGAAAAAGCTATAGAGTTTTACAATCTATTTAGCCAATTCCTTTACACCCCCTCAACCCCAACACTTTTTAACAGTGGAACCACTCACTCTCAACTTAGTTCCTGCTACCTTAATACTTTTGATGATAGTATTGACGGTATCTTTGACGGCGCTTGGCAAGAGGCTAGGAAGTCAAAGTTCGCCGGCGGGCTTGGCCTTGATGTTACTCCTTTTCGTTCTACAGGTTCTCATATTCAGGGAACTAATGGAATATCTAGCGGCCTTGTTCCTTGGCTTAAAATATTTAACGACCTACTTGTAGCTGTAAATCAAGGCGGCAAGAGGCCCGGAGCTGGCTGCGCATATCTCGAACCTTGGCATCTAGACTTCGAAGACTTCCTCAATTTGCGTAGAAATACTGGGGACGATAGATTACGCTGCCATGACATGAATACAGCATCTTGGGTTCCAGACGAGTTTATGCGTAGAGTTCAGTCAGAAGATGCTTGGTACTTCTTTGATCCTAAAGAAGCTGACCTCCATGACTGTTTTGGCGAAGAATTCGACGAGAAGTATAATGCTTTATGTGATAAAGCTGAAAAAGGTCTGGTTGAAAACTACAGGGTTATTCCTGCAAAAGAGTTGTGGAAAAAAATGCTAAAAGTATTGTTCGAGACATCTCATCCTTGGAATACCTTCAAAGATCCTTGCAATATTCGTTATACAAATCAACACGAGGGTGTAGTTCATAGCAGCAATCTCTGTACGGAAATAACATTGCACACAAAAGCATCTGAATATCGTTCAGGGAAAAAAATAAAGACCGGCGAGACGGCTGTATGTAACCTAGGTTCTGTTAATTTGCTAAATCATTTAAATGAAGATAACTCCCTAAATTATGATAAGCTAAAATCTACCATACATACTGCGATTAGAATTTTAGACAACGTAATTGATATAAATTTTTATCCTACTGAGGAGGCTAGTAATTCAAATTTAAGAAATCGACCAATTGGTTTAGGCATGATGGCGTTACATGACGTGTGTCATAAAATGAAAATCAAAATTGATAGCGACGAAGCAGTAAAACTAAACGACGATTTGTTTGAGTTTTATTCTTATCATGCTATTTTAGCTAGCAGTAATCTTGCAAAAGAAAAAGGGAAGTATGATACTTATGAAGGTTCTTTATGGAGTCAAAATATTTTACCTATAGATTCTTATAATATTCTTACTGAATACAAAAAATCAGACTTCTTAGGTCACGGACAAAGCCCAAAGAATGATTGGAAGTCTCTTAGGTCGAATATTTCTGAGCATGGAATGCGCAATAGTAATGTTATGGCTATTGCTCCTACAGCTACTATTGGTTATATTAATGGGGTTGAGCAAAGCATTGAACCTAATTTTTCAGTTTTGTTTGTTTATGAGAATAAGAGCGGCAACTTTTATATCACAAATCCTCATTTCGTTAAGGATATGAAAGACAGAGGCTTATGGTCTCCTGAAGTTTCTTCTTTAGTTAAAAGTGTTGACGGAGATTTAACCATGCTTAATGATGTTATCCCTGACGATTTAAAAGAAAAATACAAAACTGCATTTGATAGAGACATGCTTAAACTAATAGAGTGTAATGCTGTTAGGCAAAAATGGATTGACCAAGCTGTAAGTTTTAATCTTTACAACAAGTCAACTTCCCTAAAATATCTAAATGACATTTACATGTCTTGCTGGGAAAAAGGTTTAAAAACAACTTATTATTTAAGGAATAGGGCGGCAAGCAAAATAGAAAAATCCACAGAGACAGAAAACCAAACCCCAAGCGCTTGCAGTATAGAAGCAATGAAGAATGGCGAGACATGCGAAAGTTGCCAGTAAAGATTTCTCAGCAGGAGTAGCTGTATTTAGCGGTTCATCCATATTGCTTGCCAAGAGGATAGAAATATGTCCATTTAGTAAGATAAAAATACCTTACCCAGGGTACTGGTCAGTATTTGCTGGGTCACCCGAAGGTAAAGAATTACCAATTGATTGCGCCGCAAGAGAGCTTTACGAAGAAACTAAAATTGAAGTCAGCCCAAGTGATTTACAATTAATAAATATCTTTAACCAAAAAGATCATAATTTTTATTTATTTTCTTACGAGGTGGATCAACTAATTAATCCAGTATTAAATTTTGAGCATACTGAATCAGGCTGGTTTAACATCAGTTCTCTATCAAGTTTTCCTGAAAAAATAGACTTAAACCTAATCAAAGTGATTAAACACAAATGCATAAAACAGTAAATAGTGTACTAATGTTTAGTGAATTTAATCATAGATTGCAGTCTTTCAGAGCCTCCAAGCGAAATCTCTTGCTTTAGAGACGTAACTCTTTTTGGGAAAACTTATTACTTTGAAGACATATTACTTACGTGCCCTAAAGGCACACGATCAGCGTATTGGTCTTGGCTGAAATCCAAAGGCGCACATGATTACATTACGTATTTAATTACCTATTCAGATATAGAGGAAGGGTTCTTAATGCACCCACAAGAAGGCGATATAGTAGTTAAACAAATCAATGCATTTAATTTAAACAGTATTATAGGTGTATTTAAATCTTTAAGTTAATTTATGAAAAAATATTTATTATTTATTTTATTTTATTTATCTGGTTGTGCTTCTAAAACAAAAGAAGTTTTAAACCAGAAGGTGTTTAATTTTTCCGGTGCAGATGGAAACTCTACCTCAAACTATACTATATCAGGTAGTGATGAGATTGATTACGTAAACCCGTCTATGGTGTTATTAATTTTAGGTGTTGTTGTTTTTGTAATATCATTTTTTCCCATTTTTTATGGATTTTGCTTGTGTATCAAGAAAAAAGTATTGACATTTTTCAACAAATAGTATAAGATACTAATCTTTTATCAATTTAGTATCGATATATTATATATGAATGACAAGACAGGACAATTATTAAGTAACAATATAGCTGGAGTAAATAGAATTTTACCACATAAACATAAGTATGCATGGGATTTATTCCTAAAGAGCTGCGCCAACAATTGGATGCCAACAGAAATAAGCATGCAGAACGATATTAAACAATGGAAAAACGATGAAATCACGGAAGATGAAAAACTCTTGGTTAAAAGATGCCTTGGATTTTTTGCTGGTAGCGAGTCTTTGGTGGGGAATAACCTTCTTTTGTCTGCTTTTAGATATGTTACTGACGCTGAGTGCCGTCAGTATATACTGCGCCAAGCTTTTGAAGAAAGCCTTCACAACCTTACGGTAGTATATATATGCGATAGTTTAGATTTAGACATTGAAGAAGTATTCGCCGCTTATGAAAATATTCCTAGTATTAAAGCTAAAGATGATTTTTTAATGTCTATTACCGACGACATTAGCAGGCAAGACTTTGACTCCACCTCGAAAGAAGGCAAGCAAGAGATACTCAGGAACTTCCTTACTTACTGGATTGTTTGCGAAGGAACGTTCTTTTTTAGCGGATTCGCTATGCTTCTCGCTCTTGGTCGCCAAAACAAATTACAAGGTATTTCTGATCAAATTAAATATACTCTTAGGGATGAAAGCTCTCATATTGCTTTCGGAACATATTTGATTAATACATTGATTGAGCAAAATCCTGAAATATGGACCAAAGATATACAAGATGAGTTTGTCTCACACATACAAAAAGCTGTTGAGCTTGAAATTGCTTACGCCCACGACGTACTTCCCACAGGAATCTTAGGTTTAAATGCCGATATGTTTGTTGACTACATGCACTACATAGGTAACCGCAGGCTTGAGGCTATTGGTTTAGACTTCCGATTCCCTAACGATAAAAACCCCTTCCCTTGGCTCGGCGAAGTTGTTGACGTCCAAGCAATGGGTAATTTCTTTGAGAGAAGAGTAAGAGAGTATCAACAAAGCGGTTCACTTGACGATGATTTTTGATTTTATTATATTAGGTTTTAGTATATTTATACCTTGGACCAATATAAATTAAAGTTAATTCGAAAATTAAAAGTAAAGTGCTCTGAAGTTAATCAAGAGCTAGAAACCGTAGAGTCTTTTTATAATCAAGCTGCTCCTCTTTTTTGCGCTGAAGTTTCATCTTATTGTAAAGATAATAAGATTAAGAACCCTCTAGATGATCTTAAAGACAAAGAAAAAGAAGAAGAAAAACAGGAATTATCTCCTGATATCAAATCGGTTTACAGAAAAATAGCTATAAAAACACACCCTGATAAAGCCGGAAGTAATGATGAAAACATTAATTTATATCAAGACGCTACAGAAGCTAAAAAGAAAAGCAAGATAGATAAGATAATATCTATAGCTAAAGACTTAAAAATAGATATTTATAACTTTGAATATAGTGAAATTAAAAAGATAGAAAGGAGTATAAAGGAGACTGAAATTAAAATAAGTGAAATTATGCGTAGCTACCCCTATGTTTGGCTATTCTCTAATTCGT